>Ga0315549_1000204_pt1 | contig 73168 bp, 61 predicted proteins | sample SalMarSW160200MG_FD_203101 | JGI IMG/M metagenome (GOLD analysis project Ga0315549, IMG submission 203101) | Salt marsh sediment microbial communities from the Plum Island Ecosystem LTER, Massachusetts, United States - Salt Marsh Sediment SW1601-200 ...
CAAAAATCGATATCAGCCAACTACAAGAGGAATTTCAGACGGATATCCCCCGTCTGAGAAAGGGTGAAGTTGGCGGACAGTTCTGGTCAGCATTTGTGTCACCTGAGTTGAAGACAAATGAATTCGTTCATGCTACGATGGAACAAATCGACCTGATCTACAGTTTGATATTGCGCTACCCGGAAACTTTTCAATTAGCGCTTACTGCTTTTCAGGTAGAGCAAACATTTCAGTCTGGGAGAATTGCCTCACTCATAGGTTTAGAAGGAGGTCACTCAATTGGCAATTCTCTCTCTGTTCTACGTATGTTTTATAAACTGGGTGTGCGCTACATGACACTAACCCATAACAGAGATGTTGCATGGGCTTCCTCTGCTACAGATGGCGGAGATGCGAAGGGTCTCACTAGGTTTGGATGGGAGGTCATACATGAGATGAACAGACTCGGCATGATAGTTGACCTATCTCATGTTTCCAGGAAAACAATGAATGATGTGATGGATATTACAGAAGCACCGGTTATCTTTAGCCACTCAAGTGCACGCGCTCTTGTTAGTAATCCAAGAAATGTACCTGACGATGTCTTGAAACGACTATCTAATAATGGTGGTATAATCATGGTTACATTTGTCCCTGGCTTTATATCAAAGGAAGGAAATAAATATTATAAAAAGATTAAGAAGAAATTTAAATATTTAAAAGATTCAAATGAATATTCTGAAGAAGAAGTAAAAGAAGAAATAAAAAAATGGTGTAAAAAAAATCCGGGACCGAAAGTTAAACTATCTGAAGTAGCTTGTCATATTGACCATATTCGAGATTTGATTGGTGTAGATTATATAGGAATAGGTTCAGATTTTGATGGAACATTATTTATGCCTGATGGACTGGAGGATGTTTCAAAATTCCCTATGTTGACTGCTGAGTTGATCCGTCGAGGATACAGCGATGAGGATATCTTAAAGATACTTGGGAGAAACGTGTTACGAGTAATGCGCGAGGTGGAAGAAGTGGCCCAACGTCTACAAGAAGAGCGGGGACCATCTGAGGCACTTATCGAAGAACTCGATGGTCTGCGTGAACAAAGTGCATAGTAGTTGGAGGATTTAAAGGATTGTTAATGATACCTTGTGGACTCACTTTACTGTTCCATAAAGGGGTATTCCCCAAAAAGGAAGAATAGGAAATTAAGGAGGTGATGGTGCGCTCAGGTAAAATGCCAACTCCATTGGTGAAGTCATTCTGGGGAGTTGCTCTTGGTCGAACTCTCATTGCAGGAACCCGTCTTGGTGTATTTGAAGTTTTGTCAAAAGGAGAAAAGACTGCGGAAGAGGTTGCACAAGATACAGGATGTAATCCCGAGGGGGTGGAAACTTTACTTAATGCATTAAATGGTTTTGGCTATCTCAAGCGTCGCAATGGGCGTTACTCTATAACAAAACAGACCGCTAAGTGGCTAACAGAGAGTTCATCTTCATCTATTAGGGATGCAATCATGTTCTTGTTCGAACTATGGAATGATTTTAGGACATTGAGAGAGCAGTTAAGAGCGGTAAAATCAAAGACTTCCATTTTCGTGATAGACCACCAGAGTTTTGGGAACACTATATTCGTGGTCTTGCAACATTTGCACACTATAATGGACCGGAAATTGTTAGAAAGGTATCTCCGATTAAAAAACCAAGGCGGCTCCTGGATGTTGGAGGTGGGTATGGTATGTACAGTATAGCCTTCTGCCGTAAATATCCAGATTTACAAGTAGAAGTTCTCGACCTGCCTGGTGCAGTAATACAAGGGAAAAGGATAGTTAAGGAGCAGGGATTAGGGAGTAAGTGAAAGATAATGGATTTTCGATGATAGATACTCGATAATAACTTAATAGAGCAACTCATTCACCCATTTACCCATCAACTCATTAACCCATATACTCATATACCAACTAAATTCCTTTACGTCTTTGCGAGATCTTTTAATAAATTTCTGACCAACTGGTTAACAGACCAACAGTCTAACTCACCAACAATCTATCTTGACATTCTTTATGATCTCGACTATTTAATAAATCATGGAAAGAGAGCCGAAATTAATGCCGACAGCCTATTTTCTGATTATATTAATATTGTCAATCGCATTACACTTTATTTTTCCCATTAAGAAGATAATTTATTTCCCATACAATCTTTCCGGGATCATATTAATTATTTTTGGAATTATTATAAATATCTGGACTGATTCATTATTTAAAAGACGTGAAACAACGGTTAAACCACACAAAGCTCCTAAAGCACTTATAATAAAAGGCCCTTTCCTGATAAGCCGACATCCTATGTATCTGGGGATGTTAGCAGTATTGTTAGGAATTGCGATTCTCCTAGGTTCTTTAATTGCATTTATATTCCCGATGCTTTTTATAATTTTAATGGAAATTATTTTTATCCAAATGGAAGAAAATAATCTTGAAGAGATATTCGGTGAGAAATACCGAGAGTATAAGAGTAAAGTGAGAAAATGGTTATAGAGTTGTTTAGTTTTTCGAGTTTATTGGGTTTATTGAGTTTATAGCATTTGTGCGTTAATTGCGGTTTTGCATTATTTTGTTGTACTTTGAACCCTTGAAACCTCAAAACCTTCAGCCATACAATTTAACTATTCAACTAATCAATTATTTAACTATTAACTGATTATCTTTGCGTCTATGAGATTTTTGGGAATCTTCTTGACTTGTGGAATTTTTGCGTTATTACTGTTTACGACAGTCTATATTTTAGGTGGTTAAAAGGGGGCTTAATGAAGTTGTTCAGAGATATACCGAGAAATGTTAAGGCGCTGGGTTTTGTAAGTCTTCTAAACGATGCTGCAAGTGAAATGATATATCCACTCCTGCCTATATTCCTTATCAGTGTACTTGGAGCAGGACCAGGAGCATTGGGTGTAATAGAGGGTATTGCAGAAACAACAGCAAGCCTGCTCAAGCTATTTTCCGGATGGATTTCTGATAAACTAAAAAAGAGAAAATTTCTCATTTTAATTGGCTATGCTCTTGCTGCTTTTGGGCGGCCATTAATTGCAATAACAAGGTCGTGGTGGCAGGTAGCTGTAATCAGGTTTGTTGACAGGGTAGGAAAAGGAGTGAGAACATCTCCAAGGGATGCTTTGATATCTCTATCAACACCTGAAAATATACGTGGAAAATCGTTTGGATTCCATAGGGCTATGGACCATACGGGTGCGATAATTGGTCCTGTTGTTGCAATGGTATTATTGAAGTACGGGATGAGTTTAAAAAACATTTTCCTATGGGCATTATTACCAGGAATAATCACTGTTATTATAGTTATATTTTTTGTAAGGGAAAAAAGGGTAATTTCAGAATCAAAAAAAGTTGATTTCAAATTATCTGTACTTTCAAAAAATTTCAAGACTTATCTTTTTATAATTATTCTCTTCACGCTCGGGAATTCTTCTGACGCTTTCTTAATACTGAAGGCAAGAGATATCGGTATCAGAGTTGCATTAATACCACTTCTATGGATAGTCCTTCATTTTGTGAAAATGACAACCTCAGTCCCTGGAGGAATTTGGTCTGATAAAATAGGAAGGAGAAAGGTTATAGTTGCAGGATGGATGGTATATGCCTTAATATATTTGGGATTCGGCTTCTCATCCAATGCTTGGCATATGTGGAGTTTATTTGGTCTTTATGGAATATACTTTGGTTTAACTGAAGGAGTTGGGAAAGCATTTGTTAGCGATCTGGTTGTAAAAGAGTTTCATGGAACTGCTTTCGGCTTTTACCACCTTGCTGTTGGTATTGCTGCATTCCCATCCAGTGTCATATTTGGATTCATATGGCAGAAATTTAGTTCGACAATAGCTTTTGCATACGGAGCAGCACTTGCAGGTTTAGCATCGATTCTACTTTTATCTCTGGTTAGAGAAAAGGAAAGGAAATAAAACTAAGAACTACACAGGATTTAAGGAGTCGAGATTCGAGGGGTCTTGTGCTCATGTGACTTGTGCTCTCATTTACTCATCTACTCATACACCCATTTACTTACTTCATGCTCTTACCACCTTGAAAATAATGGAACCATTTATTTATTTTAAAGGTCTAACTTCATAAAAGTAAACTGGAGGTTAAAATGGATAAGAAATCTTTAAAATCATATTTTTTAATTTGTATTTTAGTAACGACCTTGATTGCTTTTGAAGGTTGCGATAGGAGAAAATTTGGTTTCCCACCACGACGATTTCATCCAGAAAAAGAAGCTGATTTTTTGTTAGAAAGATTTGCCCGAGACTTAGATTTAACTGAAGAACAGAGGGAAAAGCTAAATAAGATAAAAGATGAAATATTAGAAGAGAGAAAAGAGAATAGAGAGAAACAGAGAGAAGAACATAAGGAATTCATGGATAAGATAGTTTCGTTGGTGAAAAGTGATAAAATAACAAAAGAACAAATATATAAGATTCTGGAAATAAGAGATGAAAAAATGAAAAAAATGAATAATTTCTTAATTGATAAGCTTATAGAGATTCATGAGATGTTAACTCCAGAACAGAGAGAAGAAATTGCTGAGAAATTAGAAGCTTTTCCCAGACCATTTTAATGAATGAAAAGACTTTTGCAAAAATTGTTGAGAAAACAAAAGGTATAGTTTTATCTGCAATAAAAAAGCATCTTTTTAATGATTATTTTTACGCTATAGATGATGTAGCTCAGGAGACCTATATACGTGCATATAAGAGTTTGGTTAAAAACAAATTCAAGGAAGAGGCAAAACTAAGTTCATGGCTTTATGTTATTGCGAAAAATGAGTCTTTACGAATGAATAAAAAGTTAAAAAGGGAAGAGGAAAGAAGGGAAAAATATGCGGAGAGGAGAGTTAAATCCTATACCAAAGAGTTTTTTTATAATGTTGATGATGAAATGAGTAGAAATGAAAGTATTCAAAAATTGAAAAACGCAATTGTTGAGTTGCCAGATAAATACAAAGATGTTTTCTCATTATATGTAAAGGGATATAATGAAAAACAGATAGCAGAGTCACTTTCCATATCTCGCGGAACAGTGAAATCGAGAACACATAGAGGTAAAGAGATGCTTTCTAATATACTAAAAAAAGGGGGGGAATATGAGTAAATTTTATAATGAAATAGATGAAAGAATTAATAACCCCGAGTGGAACAAGCAGATTGCACATCAGGTAATCCTTGAAAAGAGGCACAGGGATATAAAGAGACGTAGTATTATAGGTTCATTGGTTGGAATGGTAGTAATTTTATTCACTGTAGGTTTATATTTAATCCCTGGTGTATCAATGAGGAATTCCTGGGAATATCAGCTTGTGAGTGCTATTTATGGTGGAGAAAATACAACAGTCTTTTCTGAAGAAATCGATGAATTTATAGAAGAAGCATTTTGATATTAAACCGAACCAAGTCTTTATTGTTAACGTTTAAAAGGATATAATTGAATTTTTTACTTTCAGGATGAGATATAATAAAGAATATTTTGATACTAAAATACTGAATTGTTTTTTTACTTTAAATATAATCAGATTTATCATAGGAAAGCTATGATGATTTTATTCATGCTTTTGTTATCACAGTATTACTTTGGGCAAAATAAGATACAATACGGTCAATTTGAATGGTTCGTGAAAGAAACCGAACACTTTGATATATATTATTATAAATCTGGAGAGGTTTTATTGCCTTTTGCTGAAGATGTTCTTGAAGAAGCATATGATAGGCTAAAAGAGAGGTTTGCTTATAAGGGAGGGAAAAATGAGGAAAAAATACCTGTTTTAATTTATAAATCTCATCCGGATTTTGAGGGGACCAATGTAATTCTGGATAGGATACCAGAATCAGTTGGAGGTTTTACCGAGATATTCAAAAATAGAATAGTACTGCCATTTAATGGTTCCTATTCAGATTTCAGACATGTTCTTTATCATGAATTGGTGCATGTATTCCAGTATAGAATACTCTATGGTAGAGGTATGGGAGCACTCCAAAGAGCAGCAACACTTAGGATACCTTTATGGTTCATTGAAGGTATGGCAGAATTCGAATCAATGGGTTGGGATGAGGGTGCGGAATCCTTTATAAGGGATGCTGTGCTTAATGATAGATTATATCCTATTTCAATTCTGAATTATGCTAGTGGTTATGTAGTTTACAAAGAGGGTCAATCTATACTTAACTTCATTAAAGATCGATATGGTGAGAAGAAAATCGGGGAATTGATGAATAAAGTTAAGGTCACGGGTAATTTATCTGGAGCTATAAGACAGGTTCTCGGCATGGATGAAGATAAATTCAGCGAGGAATGGATAAAGAGCTTGAAGAAGGAATATTGGCCACTTGTAGGTGTTAAAGATGATATAGAGAATATAGCAACTCCTATTGTAACCCATAAGGAGTCTAAAAATATCTATAACTATGCTCCAGCGATTTCTCCAACAGGTGATAAGATTGTTTATTATACTGATAGGACTGAGGAAGTTCAGATACGTGTTGTTTCTGCAATAAATAGTGAAGATTTAGGACTTTTGATAAAAGGAGGACGAAGCACAAAATTTGAATCACTTCATCTTATGGATGGACATCTTGATTTTTCACCAGATGGTCAGTCTATTGTATTTGCTGCATTGGAAAAGGGGAAAGATGTCCTCTATATATATGATTTTAGTAATAGAAAAGTAAAAGATAGGTTAGAACTTCCCCTTGATAGAATCAGATGGCCTGAGTGGTCTCCTGATGGTTCGAAGATAGCTTTTATGGGACTAAAGAATGGAGCTTCTGATATTTATGTATATAACTTAAAAGATGAAACTCTTAATAATGTAACTCACGATAGATATTCCGATGGAGAGCCTTCATGGAAGGGAGATTCTCTTTTATTTGTGAGTGATCGTCCAAACTTTAAAGAATGGAATTATGAAAAAAGAAAACTATACATAACCGATTTAAGAGGTAATGTAAGAGAATACCTTGATTTTGGTGAAAAGATTCTAAATCCACAAGTCTATAATTCTAAGGTGTATTTTATCTCATATAGAGATGGTGGAAAGAACTTATATGAATACAAACCAGATTCCGGGATTGTTAAACAGCTTACTGATCTTATAGGCTCATTAGAATCATTCTCCACCTCACCAACTGGGAAATTTGCAATTTCTGTGTATTCGAATGTGGGTTGGGATATATTTCTCTTAGAGAATGTAGAGGAATTAAAAGGTAAAGAACCCAACCCTCCAAAGGAATTTGCAACTGAAAATATAGATGTCTCTATAGATGAGAATAGCAAAAGAAAGAAAGCACCTCTAAAATTTGGAGTAGATTACTTATCTACCACCTTAGGGTATTACTCAGATTATGGTTTATATGGATACCTTGAGCTTGGTGTGAGTGATATGTTAGGTAATCATCAATTATATGCTTTATTTAATAGTACGAACCTTATCAGTAGTGATTTTTATATTCAGTATTTATATCTCAAACATAGGTTAGACTATGCACTTTATATTATAAGACAGAAAGACTATTTTCTTTATGGAAATAATATCATAAGAGGAGACATCTGGGCTCTTGGAGGCGAGGTCTGGTATCCGCTGGATCGTTTCAACCGTTTTGAATTTGGGCTCTCCGGATACAGGCTTGGCGGGGAGATATATGAGTTTGACCCATTTTATGGTTGGGTAGCGGTTGCCACAGATATTTCTTACGGAACCTTTGGTTCTATTTCATATGTAAGAGATAATACTATATCAGGATATACGGCACCAATAAAAGGTTTTAGAGGGTGTATAACTTATGAGAGGAGTTTAATTAATGGAAAAGATTTCTGGGATGTTGATAATGTATGGTTAGATTTCAGGAAGTACTGGTATCTTTCAGGGGATTGGAACTTTGCTGCCCGTCTCTTTCTACTTCACAGCTGGGGTGAGGATAATAGGAGTTTTTCTACAGTAGGTCTTGGTGGTGCGCGTTCTATAAGAGGGTACCCTTATGATTATATATATGGAACAACAGCAGGGTTTTTAAACCTCGAATTACGTTTTCCTCTTATAAAAAAATTAGAGATGGGTTTACCTCCGGTCTCATTTGGAGGTATAGAGGGAGCGTTATTCATGGATATAGGTGGGGCTATATATAATTATGAAGATTTTAAGTTTTTTAATACAGATAATTCCGCCTTAGAACTTGCAGATCCCATTATGTCATTTGGTTTAGAGACGCGCCTAAATCTTGGAATTACAATGCTGAATTTTGATATCTCAAAAAGAACTAATTTGAATAAAATCTCTAATGAGACTTATTATGATTTCTACCTGGGATTTCCATTTTAGTTAAAAATCTGGAACCATTCCTATTAATCCCGGGTCTTAAATAAAAATAAGAGCTACCTAAAACATTTAATAAACAAGGGAAGGAGGAAAAATGAATTATGTTTTCTTAAAACATAGATTAGTTCAGTCAAACTCTAAAACGAAGGCTATAAGTTGTACAAATATTATTGTAATATTATTAACAATCGTTGGACTATTAGTAACAGATTGTGAAACTATAACCGGTACTGAAGATGATGAATTAGTTTATGTTCGCTTTATCCATATGGCTGCAAGCACAGATGAAATCGATTTTATCTATAAGGATTTAGATGATGATTATTATTATGGAATTGTTTATGAAGTAACTTATGGTGAACAATATGGTTATTATTATTTTGTTGCTGACTCAAACAGAAATTTCAGGGCTTATTTATCTGGGACGAATTTGGTTGTTGCTAGTGCAACCATTACCTTGGAAGAAGATGGAAAATACTCAATTTTAGCTACCGATTTCGGAACAACCATAAATCCTTCATTATTAGTTATTTCTGATACAACTATTACTCCTTCTTCTGGGAAGGTCTTCTTACGATTTCTTCATGCTTCTGCTGATGTACCAGAATTAGATATAGTAGGAGATAAGGGCGTTTTTACTGTAACAAATCTTTCTCAATATCAAAATTCAACCTATACTGAACTCGATGCAGGAACTTATGAGTATAGCGTAGTTTCTTCAGATACTGGTTCAGAGCTACTCCATGTTGATGCAATGACTTTGATTCCAGGTGTTAGTTATACAATTATACTTTCAGGTTCAATAAGTGGGTTACCGGGTCCAGAATTTAATGCAAAAATCTATCAGGAAACAAGCGTTGAAGGTAAGCTTGAATAGATAGTGTTATTATATCTGTGCTGCGTTTCTAAAATGAGAAGGTAAGTAAGTGAATAAAAAAATATAATAGATTTTGAATTGTCTTATTGAAGCTGTCAAACCACTTAAGGATTTATTAACAAAATGAAGTAAAAAAATACAGTTTATATTCTGAGTTTAAAATATGGAACCATCCCCACATATCGTGGGTCTTACCTCAAAAATGATAATCAAAATAACAATAATAAAAAATAAATGAATAGGAGGAGTATATGAGAAAGAAAAAATTTATAATCATAATCGGAATTGTTATCTTTATTTCTATTGGATTGATATTACTAGGTACAATGAGAGGTCCAAATCCAGAAAGTAAATTTGAATTTGTGGAGATTGAGCGTGGTGATATTGAAAATATCGTTTCCAGTACTGGTGAGCTTAGACCAGTTAGAACAGTGGAAGTTGGTACTCAGGTTTCTGGGACAATAGATAAAGTATTCGCTGATTTTAATGATAAAGTGGAGAAAGGTCAGGTTTTAGCAGTTCTTGATACAACTTTACTCGCTGCATCAGTTAAAGAGGCAGAAGCAAATGTGATAAAAGCAAAAAATCAATACGAACTCGCACTCTTTGATTTTGAGAACAATCTTAAATTATATGAGAAGGACTTAATTTCGGAGTTCGAAATGAACTCCTTTAGAACAAGTAAAGAAACAGCCCGAGCATCTTTATTGTCTGCTGAAGCAAATCTAAAACGTGCACAAGCAAACCTTGAATATGCAGTAATTAATTCACCTATTGATGGAACTGTTATAGATAGGAGTATTGAACCAGGTCAAACTGTTGCAGCTAGTTTTTCAACACCGACTCTATTCATTATTGCTGAGGACCTATCAGAGATGGAGATACATGTTTCTGTAGACGAGAGTGATATTGGATTGATCAAGGAAGGGCAGGAGGTTCGTTTTACTGTGCTCGCTTACCCAGAAGAAACTTTTAGTGGTGTTGTAAGAGAGATACGACTTCAACCTTCAACAATTCAGAATGTTGTTATGTATACTGTTATAGTGGATGCATTGAACGAAGAAGGTTTACTTCTCCCCGGTATGACTGCTGATGTTGAATTCCTGGTTGAACAAAGAAAGGATGTCCTCATGGTTAATAATTCTGTATTTTCATTTAATCCTACTCAAGAGATGCTTATAGAATTCAGGAAGAATCGATTTGAAAAACTCCCCGATTCACTTAAGGCAATAAATAGGGAGAGAATGGCACAAAGACAATTAATGAGTCCTGGTGGATTATCAACGGAAAGAGAAATCACCGAAGATTTAAAGATCTTATGGAGCATGGACGGGAATGGAAATATAAATGCAATCCCTGTCAGGATAGGTGCAACAGATGGAAAGAATACTGAAATAGTGGGAACTCATATTCCAGTGCAAGAGGGTATGAGGATAATAAGTAAGGTCACTCAGTATAAAGAGGAAGAAACTAAATCAAATAGTAGAAATCTATTCATGCCTGGACCTCCAGGCAGGTAGGAGATAAATTCTATAATGAAAAAAATAATAGAGACAAAAGGAATTAAAAAGACTTACAGGACAGATGGAGTTGCAGTGCATGCTTTAAGAGGTATTGACCTAACCATTAGAAATGGTGAGTTTGTAGCAATTATGGGTGCATCAGGTAGTGGAAAATCAACACTTATGAATATCCTGGGATGTCTTGATGAACCTACATCAGGTGAGTATTGCCTTGATGGTGTGAAAACGAGCGGGCTTTCAAAAAACGAGTATGCGGATATTCGAAATCAAAAGATTGGCTTCGTGTTTCAAATATATAACCTTTTACCACGAACATCTGCCCTTGAGAATGTTGAACTGCCATTGTTATATGATAGAACGGGTAGAATTAAAAATCCAATAGAAAGAGCAAAATGGGCACTGGAACGTGTTGGTCTATATGAACGAATGGATCATGAACCCAATCAGCTTTCTGGTGGAGAGCAACAGAGGGTGGCGATTGCGCGTTCTCTCGTTAACAAACCATCAATTATACTTGCTGATGAACCTACAGGAAACCTTGACAGTAGAACATCAATTGAAGTGGTGTCAGTTTTTCAAGAGCTAAATGACCAGGGTATCACAATCGTTATGGTAACTCATGAAAATGACATTGCACAGTATGCTAAAAGGATTGTCGAACTCCATGATGGACTTATTCAGGATGATTCTAATGTTCTGGATAGGCACAACGCTCTGGATGACCTTAAAGTGCTTCCGTCTAATAAGGTTAATAAAGAAATACAAGAAGAGGAGATATTAAAAAAATGAAATGGATAAATCTAATTAAAGTAGCTCTTAAGAGTCTTCTCAAGAGTAAAACACGAAGTCTGTTGACTTCCCTTGGAATAATAATAGGAGTTGCTTCAGTGATAATTATGGTTTCAATTGGTGAGGGAGCACAGGCAGATATTGAGAATCAAATATCTTCACTCGGGACAAATCTACTTATTGTTTTCCCGGGGGCAAGTCAGGCTCATGGAGTTAGCCGGGGAGCCGGGAGTGAGAACCGACTAACTCTTGATGATGCTGATAAAATTGTAGAAGAGTCGCAATATATCGAGGCTGTTTCTCCTATTGTAAGTTCGAGTGACCAGGTGATTGGTGGGGGTAATAATTGGAACACTTCTATTAGCGGAGCATCTCCCGATTATCTCATAATACGTGATTGGGAACTTGAATCTGGTGAGTTTTTCACAGAGAAGGATGTACGCTCAAGAAGAAAAGTAGCTGTACTTGGAATGACTGTAGCAGAGGAACTATTCCCAGATCAGGACCCTATCGGAGAAAAGATTAGGATTCGAAACATTCCCTTTAATGTGATTGGTGTGCTCTCTGAAAAGGGGCAAAATATAATGGGTAGGGATGAGGATGATGTGATACTTGCGCCATCAACAACCGTTTTGTACCGACTAAAAGGAGGGCGTTATATAAACATGATGTACGCAAGTGCTATTTCTGTAGAACAGATGGATGCTGCAGAGGAAGAGATAAATTATCTACTTAGAGAGGCACATAGAATAGAATACGGAGAAGAAGATGACTTCACAGTAAGAAACCAGACAGATATTATTGATATGGCAACATCAACATCTAAAACAATGACCTTGCTACTCGGTGCAATCGCCTGCGTATCCCTCATAGTTGGTGGGATTGGAATAATGAATATTATGCTGGTTTCTGTTACTGAACGAACCCGTGAGATAGGAATAAGACTAGCACTGGGAGCAAGGGGTAGTGATGTGCTATTTCAATTTCTTACTGAAGCAACAGTATTAAGTCTCACTGGTGGAATGATTGGAGTAATGATTTCGTTTTTGTTTGCTTTTATGCTCAGCAATTTCATGGGTCTTTCAACAATAATAAATCCTTTAATGGTCTTTCTGGCATTCGGTTTTGCTGCTATTGTGGGTGTATTTTTTGGATTTTATCCTGCACGTAAGGCTTCCAATCTAAATCCTATAGATGCTTTACGTTATGAGTAATAAAAGAAAAAGTGAGGTGAATATGGAAAAGATTTTTTTGATAATGATAATATTTTTATTGAGCGTTATGCTTAATGCAGAAGAATTGCATTTAACAGTAGAAAAAGTAAAGGAGATTGCTCTTATGAATAATCCAGAATTGTTAGCAGAAGAGCAGGCGCGAAATGCGGCTCATGCAGAGGCAATGGAATCAAATTTTAATTTACTTCCAAAAGTTAATCTTACAGGTAGTTATACTTTATATGATCCCCAAAGGACAATCTCATCTACTTCTACAATGGAAACTATGGAAGTTAAGGATTCGAAATCGTATGGGATTTCTGTATCCCAACCAATTTTCAATGGAGGCAAGAATTATTTAGGGTCAAGAATTAAAAGTGAACAAGCAAAAAACGCCGATGCCAGTTACAGCAAAGAACGTTTGTTCACACTGGCTGATGCAGAAGCAAAGTTTTTTGCAGTATTAGAGAGTTCAGAGCTATTAGATATTGCTCAAAAGGATTTGGCAGCATCAAATGAGCATCTAAGAACTGCAGAAATGCGTTATAAATTAGGAACACTTTCAAAGGCTGATTATATAAAGATGCAAGCAGAAAGAGCCACAAAAGAAGTGGCCTTAATTCAAACCGATAACCTATATGAAATTAGCCGCATAGAACTGGCAAACTTCTTACGGATTCCTTCAGATTATACGACAGAGGAACTGTCACTTGAAGCTTATGAAGCCTACCTTAATAATCTTAAAAATATAAGTCTGGAAGGAATTGATAAGTTAGTAGATGAGATTATATCAATCGGTATAGAGCAAAATCCTCATCTAAAAATGGCTTCTCTATCTAAATCAGTGAACAAAAAGTTATTGCAAATAGCTGCTGGAGAGTTTCTACCATCAATTAATCTTTCATACAACAAAGCTTGGGATAAAAGCAATATTGAGGATGAATTTAGTTCACAAGGTAATCTTATGTTGTCAGTTTCAATGCCAATCTTTCCAATAGTTGATAATAACGCTAATTTAAGTAAAGCAAGATATGATTTAAAACAATCAGAATATTCTTATTACTCTATTGAAAGTGAAATTAAACTGGCACTCGAAAGTTCACTTTTAAATTTAATCTCATCAGCAAAATCAGTATATTCTTCGAAGATTGCGCTTGAATATGCAGAGGAGACCTTCAAGCAAATGGAGGAACGCTTTAAAAATAATGTTGTTACTGCCACTGATTTGCTTGATGCAGAGGTGCTTTTGACCACATCAAGGAATCAATATACAACCAGTTTTTATGATTTCCTTAGAGCTAAATCATCATTATTACAGCAAATGGGTGTGGAGGCTGAAAATATCCTGTGGTCATTAATTGCAGGATAATTGGAGGGTTATAAACATGAAATCAAAAAAAATCAAAAATAATCAAATCACCACTGATGACCTTGCATTTTCAGCCTATCTGAAGATGAAAGGTTATCCACTAATTAAATCAAATAAAATAAAATCAAAAGGGAAAAGTACCTTCACATTTAATATCGGAGATGAAGATGATTTAAAGGTGCTTAAGATGGAATTTATCAATAGTGACTTTCTGGTTTATTATAATGAGATTAGGAACTTGAAGAAGCTAATCTGAGCGAAGGAGTGAGAATATGAAAAATTTGGGAGGAAAAATGTTAAAGGCAAATTCTATTTGGATATTTTCAAAAGTTTCGATTCTTTTATTGTTGATTGGTTTAAGTCTTACTGTCGGATGTAGTAATAATACCAGGGGAATGGAAAGTTATTGGACACCTGAATCAATTGAAGTTGATGGGCAGTTAGATGATTGGGCAGATAAACCTAAGACCTACTTTAAAGATGAGGAAGTGAGTGTGGGATTACTTAATAATGCTGAGAATCTCTATATTTTATTCAGTTTTAGAAATGATATGTGGGCTAGATTGATAAGGATGAATGGTGTAACCATATGGTTTGATAAGAAAGGAGAGAAGAATAAGGATTTTGGCATTCGATATAAGGGAGGACCGGATCTGGCTGAAATGCGGGAAGGTAGAGGAGTACCAATGGAGAATCTACCCCAGGAACAAAGGGAACGCTTTAAAGAGATGCAGGGACAGGAGTCTCAAATGACAATCATCGATAAGGGAAAACATACAATCACAACACCTCGCGGTTCCTATGGAGTGGCTGTTAGCTCTTCTATCTCTCATGGTGTTTATACGTATGAGTTTAGCATTCCTACAAAAGAAAGGGAAGAAAAATACTATTCCATAAATACAGGACCTGGACAAACTATCAGTGTTGGATTTGAATGGGGGCTTAGCAAGGGTGAGCTACAGGGTATGAGGGAAGAAATGGGTGGAGAACGCGAAAGAGGTGATATGGGTGGTGGTCCTATGGGTGGTGGTCCTATGGGTGGTGGTATGAGCCCACCATCTGGAGAGAGAATGCCCGGTGGAGGAGGGGGGATGAAACCGCCTTCTGGTGGTAGACAGTTACCAGAGAAGAAAGAGATCTGGGTGAAAGTCCTGCTTGCATCATCCCCAGAAGAGTAAATTCAGATTTAAATTATTAAGTCATAAGTCTATAGTCTATAGTCAAAAAATTATATTAGGAGTTAAGGAATTTGGGTTTAAAGGATAGGATAAGTCCTTGGCCCCCTTCTATTGGTTCTTTTTATCTTAAAGGTTTTACTATAATTAACTATTATATAATCTGTGGTTAGTTAAAGGATTAGAGGATTAAAGGAGTACAGGATTAAAGTGTACAAGAGAGATTGCTTCGCCAGAGTCTAGCTAGAAGCTGAACTCGCAATGACGACTCGCGACTCTCGACTAAAGACTATCTTGAGGCTTGACAATGCCTTGTCTTTACATATTTTACAAAAGTAAGAGAAGTTAAAAATGCGCCTGTAGCTCAAGTGGAAAGAGCAGCGGACTACGAATCCGCAGGTTGGGGGTTCGAATCCCTTCAGGCGTATTAAGGGTATAAATTAAAGGGATGGATAATTTAGAACATGAGAAATGGATGAGAGAGGCTTTGAAGGAAGCCGAGCTTGCATTCGATGAGGATGAAGTTCCTGTAGGGTGTGTGGTGGTAAAAGATGGTTCAATAATAGGGAGAGGGCATAACCGGAAGGAAGGATTAAAGGACCCTACAGCGCACGCCGAAATAATTGCGATTACTGCAGCTTCCAATTCCCTTGGTGATTGGCGATTAGACGGAGCTGTTCTTTACTGTACAGTGGAACCTTGTCTTATGTGTGCAGGTGCAATCATACAATCAAGATTGGATGAGGTTGTATTTGGCGCAAGGGATGAAAAATTCGGAAGCCTCGGTTCAGTAATTGACGTTCGTGGCAAAGGATGGAACAGTGATTTTAAAGTTGTCTCCGGGGTTTTAGGGAGTGAATCAGTAGATCTACTCAAGAAGTTTTTTAGGCAAAGGAGGGATGGCTGAGTGGCTAAAAGCGCACGACTCGAAATCGTGTTTCCACTTTATCGTGGAACGGGGGTTCAAATCCCTCTCCCTCCGTTAGGAATTTTGTACAAGCCAGGTTCAATAAATGGAAAGGAGTTATAATTGATTCTTTTATTGCTATCTCTTACTATATGCGGAAGTCAAATGGATTCCCTAAAGAAGATAGTCCAGCCGAGACTGGTAAAGAAAAGAGCGGAACTATTAGATGAGAATCCTGATTATCGAAGATACTTCAATCCATACAATGGATACGGGATGAAAGGGTTACGTGAAGAGAGGCTAATGAAAGCTCTAAAAGGGAAAGCGGCAGTGCCAGAGACAGTCTATGTTGCCGCTATCAGGGTTCAGTTTCTGCCAGATTCGACCCCCGTAACGACTGGAAACGGCAGGATAAATCTCGAGGGTAGTGGGCATGTCTGTGATACAATAATAGATGGTTCAGATACAAGTTTTATTAGAAATCTCTATTATGATCCTCCGCATGATTTCATCTATTTCAATCGATTAATGGAGTATTTGCATAACTACTACTGGAAAGTTTCGTATCATACAGAGTGGATTGAATGGAGGGTTCTACCAGATTCAACTGATTCCGTTTATACCCTGCCTCATAAAATGACCTATTACGGAGACCCATCAAATTATGTTATGGGTCTATTCAAGTTGCTGCGAGACGCAGTTGAGGTTGCTGATTACGATGTTGACTTTTCTGGAATTGACGAGATAATAATCTTCCACGCAGGTTCTATGTATCAGAGTGACTATTTTTATGATTCTCCATATGATTTACCTGCGGTATCGGTTCATGGCCTTCATCACATATTCAGTTCATATCTCGTAGCAGATGGCGATACGATTGATAGTGGCATTATCTATCCGGAGACCGGTTTTCAGGATGGTATGCCGGCGTATCTCCAGGGCGGTCTATGCCATGAGTTTGCACATTCTGAAACTAATGGCCTCCTCGACCTGTATGATGTGTCAGGCGAGACAATGGGAATGGGTGGATGGGCGCTTATGGGGACCGGTAACTGGAATGAATTAGGTCTTGTTCCTCCGAGATTGTGTGCTTATAACAGGATTAGCGCAGGATTTGATGAGCCTGTAGTAATAGATAAAGATACTGACTCACTACCTATAAAATGGGTTGGTAGTATGGATACCCTTACCCCGCTGATTTACAAGGTCCCAATAAATAAAGACGAGTATTTCCTGATTGAGAATAGATACGTCTATATCAACCCTGATACCCATCATTACGTCAGCCCCTGCACAACAGCTGTTGATTCCAATGGTGCAAGAGTTTGGAAGAACAACGTTTTAGTAGATGTGGATGATTATGATTCCTCCCTTCCTCCAGATCTTTATTCTGGAGGGCTTGCAATATGGCATATAGATGAGGAAAAAATAAGAGAGTCAGAGGAACTCAATATGATAAACGCTGGCTTCCCACATGGTGTGGACCTTGAAGAAGCCGACGGTATACAAGATTTCGAAAAGGACTTCTGGCACGTATATAACATAGAGGCTACCTTCTTTGGCTCTGGGCTGGATGTATTTAGAGAAGGAGGCTGGATTTCTTCGTTCACGACAGTTACTGATCCGAGCACAGAAGACAATTCAGGAAATTATACAGGGATTTCTATTTCCAATATTTCCAAGCCAGACTCAATTATGCACTTTGATATCACATTCTTGAGGAATGTCAATAGTTATCCCAAAAAGATAGGGGAGAGGATGGATGTGATTTCCCCGCAGGTTCTGGATTCATCCATCTATATTGGCGACATGTTTGGTGGAGTATATCGAATTAATCCCGATACTACTCTTTTTACAATGGTTAAATTAGTGGATTCAATCTATACCGATTCCACCTATACAACTCCGCTCTTAGCCGATATAACTGGTGATGGTAATGTTGACCTTTTTGACATGACGATAAAAGGTAGATTATATCTCTATGACCTCGAGGCAGATTCCCTAATCGATTCGTTATCCATCCCGGATAATATCTATGGAAATGCGTCGGCAGCAGACCTTGACGGAGAATCCGGCAAGGAGATCCTCTTTGGAACATCTGGATCAGAACTCCATATCCTTCACTGGGACGGAAATTCCCTTACAGAAATGGATAGTTTCCCAATATATGTTGGGGACTGGCTGGTTTCTACTCCCCTGGTTATTAATAATTCAATATATATCCTCCCGGCAGATGGTAGGCTCTGGAAAATTTCCCCAATGGGAAAGATAATCTGGAGAAAAGGAGAAGAGAATCTTTCCTATAGTTTATCGTCACCCATAGCCGCAGATATTGATCGCGATGGGATAAAAGAGATAATATGTTCGGTAGGGAAGAAAGCGATATGGTCCATTGATACTTCTGGTGTAATCGAATGGGAGAAAGATTTATCGGCAAAGACTTATTTCTCCACGCCTGCATTGGGTGATATTACAGGCGACGGATACCTTGAAATCATTTTTGCTGATAGCACTCACCTGTATGCCCTGAATAGAAATGGGTTCGTAATTGATAATTTTCCCGTTAGGATAAATCTCAGAGAGCAAACCCAATCATCCATTATTCTGGCTGATGTGAGTGGTGATTCCCTTCCTGATATCCTTCTTGGCTCACCTGATGGTGGTGTCCTTGCATACAATGGATGGGGTGAGAAGGTTGCACAATTCCCATTCACAACAGGAAAGAGGTCCTATTCCACTCCCCTAGTTACCGATATTGATGGAGACAGTCGTTCGGAATTATTCATCGGTTCCTATGATGGATGGTTATATGGATGGGAAACTCCTGGCTTTTACCGTGATGATTCCTGGAATCAAATCTACTTGAATAATGACCATCAATCTATTTATCCGGATTCCTTGCTAGGTGATGTATCGGAAGATGGGGATTTAACGCTGGATGAATTCTATGTTTATCCTTCACCAGTTACTGACGGAGTTATGCATTTCCGGTGTCGTTTGGGAAGTGATGCTAAAACTGTGATTCTTCGGATATACTCACTATCCGGCAGGTTGGTAATAGACAGAAAGATTTCTGGATATTCTGGTATCAATGATTTAGAAGTAAACTTGTCCGGTGAGGCTAACGGTGTTTATATCGCAACCATTGAAGTAAATAATAACCTTTTTGATAAGAAAAAATTTGCTATATTAAAGGGTAGGTAATGAATATTAATCACAAAGTTAGAGATTTAAGGATTATAGGATTAAGGAGTAAGGAGAACTCAGTCATGAGTTGAGGGTCGAGAGTCTTGAGTCAGTTCGGAGTACGGATTACTGAGTTATTTAATTTTTTAAATTTTCAATTTGCATTTTTCATTCTGCAATGGAGCGAAGCAACTTATCTGCGTGGATCTACGGTAAATCAATTGAAAGGTGGGATGGGTAAAGCACTTGAATCCTTGAACTCTCGGAACCTTGAACCCTTTAATAAAATGGGAGGTTAAATGTTACTGCTTTCAATACTCATATCCATTTCCCCTGCAAAGGCGGCATTCGCATCGCTTGTTCTTCCTGGCTCTGGAGATTTGTTGTTGGGTGAGAAGAAAAGGGGAACTATATTCCTATCGACAGAAGCAACTATCTGGCTCTCCTATTTTGGATTCAGATGGTATGAGGGTAAAGTACATAACAGTTCAATTAACTATGCAGGTTTATATGCTTCTGCAGACGTGGAGGGTAAGGACGATAGATATTTTGATGCTATGGAGAATTTCTACTCCTCTCGTGATTACAATGAATGGGTGAAGGAACAGGCGCGGATGTTCTACCCCGATACAACGGACCCAGAAATTCTCGAGTTAAGAAGAGATTATATCGAAAGAAATTCATATACAGGTGAAGATGCATGGAAATGGCAATCCACGGAAGCAGCAAAGAAATATGATGACCTAAGGGATAGTAAGAGAGAATTTGCTGATATAGCAAGCAATATGATAGGCCTTGCAGTGGCAAATCGGATAATAAATTTCTTTGTGGTCTATCTGGTAGGAGAAAGGGTTTCTGTTCAACTCAAGGAAAATAGAGTGCAATTGGGAATAAGATTCTGATGAAGTTATATGACACATTAAGTAGAAAGAAAAAAGATTTTAAGCCAATAAAGGAAGGTGAGGTTGGAATCTATTACTGTGGAATGACCCTTCAAGAAGCTCCCCATGCAGGGCATATGAGGGCAGCTCTTACAGCGGATATACTTAACCGTTACCTTCAGTTCAAAGGTTATAGCGTAAAATTGCTGGTCAACTTTACTGATATCGATGATAAGGTACTCGAAAGTGCGAAACAGGAAGGTAGAGATTACAGAGAATTAGTTTCATATTATGAGGAAAAATACAGGAAAGCAAATGAGCGACTGAATATTCTAAAAGCTTCTTTTTATCCCAGGGCAACACAGCATATAAAGGAGATTATCGAACTGATAGAGAGACTAACTGGAAAGGGTTTTGGCTATGCGGTAGATGGTAATGTCTTCTTCAGGGTAAGGAAATTCAAACCCTACGGAAACCTATCCGGGAAAAAACTGGACGAATTACGTTCAGGTGCAAGGATTTCCGTAAATAAAGAGAAGGAAGATCCGCTCGATTTTGCCCTCTGGAAAGCTGCAAAACCAGGTGAGCCGTACTGGTTTTCCCCCTGGGGTAGGGGGAGGCCGGGATGGCATATTGAATGTTCTGCTATGTCTACTCATTATCTTGGAGAGACGATAGATATACATGGTGGAGGAGATGATTTAATATTTCCCCATCATGAGAATGAGATAGCCCAGGCTGAAGCTGCAACAGGCAAGCCGCTTGCCAATTACTGGATTCATAATGCGATGCTTAATATAAAAGATGAAAAGATGTCTAAGTCCCTCTTTAATTTCATACCAATTAATGACCTACTTGAAGAATTTGACCCTAATGCGATCAGGCTGTATCTACTCCAGGCTCACTATAGAAGGCAGCTTAATTATAATAGGGAAATGCTCAAACAGGCATCATCAGGTTGGGAGCATATCAAGATTTACCTTGAAAGAACGAGAGGCTTAACCGGAAAGCCAATAGCTTCTTATCTTGAGGAGTTTGAGAAGAACATGGATGATGACCTCGGGACTCCTGGTGCAATTGCGCTTGCTTTTGACCTTATATCCAAAGCTAATGAAGCACCCAAGGATGAAGCGGGTGAGTATAGAGAGGCAGTGTCCGTAATCCTGAAAACTTTAGGATTCCAGATAGAGAAAGAGGAAAGTGTTGCATTAGAGGAAGTGCTTGATAAGCTACTCGTTCTGAGAAACGATTTAAGGAAAAAAGGAAATTATGAAATGGCAGATAAGATCAGGGCCATCCTGCTTAAGGCGGGAATTGCAGTGGATGACACAAAGGAAGGAACTTTGTGGAGAGTGAAATAAAAGGAAGAGAATTAGCACTTAAATCGTTAATAGATTTTGAGAAGAAGGGAGTAACATTAAAGGAATCACTTGAGAATAAGAGGGGAGATTCGATAAACAGGAACATTCAAAAAGCATATGACTATTTTTATGGGACCCTTAAATTTTTGAAGAGACTGGACTATATATTGGGGAAGCATCTACGGAAATACACCCTTTCCGATTTACCAATGCCAATAAGGAATATACTCCGCTTAGGTGCGTATGGAATTCAATTTAGCAATGATCCAGATTATGCGGTGGTTGATAATCTGGTTACACTCGCAAGAGAATATGGGCATAACGGGACAGCTTCACTTGTAAATGGAGTCTTAAGAAATCTACATCCTGTAGAATATCCTGCTGATAGAATCAAATATCTCTCGATTTTTTACTCTTTTCCTGAATGGGTGGTGAGGAAATTGTTAGATGCCTATGGAGAAGAGACTGAGAAGATTTTGAAAGCTAGCAATGGACCTCCCAGAATATCCATTCGTGCTAACCGTATAAAAGTAACACCATCTGAACTTAAAGAACTCTTAAAGAAAGAGGATATAGAAGCAGAGATGAGTGAAATAAGTGATTACAATCTACTTACAGATGGAGGTGTCCTTTATACAAGTGCCTTCAAGGATGGCCTTTTCTATGTTCAGTCAGTTCCACAGACGTTGATTACCGAGATGCTATCTCCAAAGAGAGGAGAGGTTATTCTTGACTTCTGTTCATCTCCTGGGGGGAAGAGCACAGGAATTGCTGAGATTATGGGTGATGAAGGAATGATTCTTTCGGTTGATATTAAGAATCTTGATAAAGTACTCTCTAATTGCCGAAGGCTAACGTTACGGAGTGTTTACCCAATAAAAGCGGATGTCAGGGATTTTTACGTTTCAACTACAGATCGTATTATGCTCGATGTTCCTTGTTCAGGAACAGGGGTTATGGCAGTTAGGGGTGATCTGAGGTGGAATATTAACCCTATGAGGCTTGAATCACTAAAATCTCTGCAACAGGAATTGTTGAGATCCTCATCCCGAAACCTTTCTACTGGAGGGCTTTTAGTATACGCAACCTGTTCTATCTTCCCTGAAGAGAATGAAGAGCAGGTATATCGTTTCTTAAGGGAGAATCCAGATTTTGAACTAGAACCGCTGAATTCAAATGAGCCATTTATCTCCAGAGTTCCAGGCTTTGGCACTATGAGTGGAGGATTCGGTGCAAAAATGATAAGGAGACAGCATTGAAAAATAACCACAGAGGCTGTGTTCAAATGCAAAATGGAAAATGCAAATTGAAAATTGAAAAATTAAGAATCCCTGCTTCCCAATACTATTTATTTCTAAGTAATATTGATTACCTTGCGCTATCTGCGAGAGGATTAAAGGTATGGGAAGGGGGATATTTTGCACTTCTTGCCCCGCTAGTTGTGAAATTATCTAACGGGGAGGAATTTTAATATTTTCATTTTTCAATGTTATAACAATGACCTCTGTGTCTCTGTGGCAGTAATAAGGAGGTAAATATGTATTATGAGAGGAGTTCGGCAAAGACATTCTGGATATCTTTTCTGACATCTCTCTTTGTTTCTGCTTTAGTGAGCTTTTCGGTTATTTACTTCGTTCCTGATTTTTTAGGGAATAACAAAGAGGCAAAGATCGAAGTTCCAGACGTGGAAAGACTGGATCTCCAGTCAGTCCGGATGATAATGGATAGAAGTAATCTTTCCCTGGTTATCGAGAGGACAAGTGATCCAACCGTCGAGAAAGATAGGGTAATATATCAGGACCCAGCGCCGGGAACAAAGTTGGAGAAAGGGGGGGTTGTAAAAGTAGTAGTTAGTGAAGGAGTTCCAACCAGCGAAGAAGAGAAGGAAGGAAGTATAATAGTTCCAGATGTAACAGGATTTGAACTTAATCAGGCAAGAGTGTTCTTATCCGAGAAGGGACTTAATGTGGGTAAGGTAGAAAAGAAGATTTCATCAGCGCCAGAAGGTGAAGTTATATCCATTGTCCCGGATCCGGGTACAAAGATAACAGGGGGTGTGGCAGTAAAACTTATCATCTCAGCTGGTCCGGGAAAGGTGGGAGTTCCAAATATTAAGATGATGAGTTTGTTCAACGCAAAGGACAAATTGCTTGATAAGGGACTAAAGCTGGGTAATATTAGAGAGACAACCAGTCCCGAGTATCCTTTTGATGTGATCATTTCCCAGGAACCGAAGGCTGGAGAAATGGTAGAGAAGGGTTCGGCTGTTAATATAACTATAAACAGAGAAGCTTCTCAATGAAAAGAGCTTTCATATATTCCGGGCTTATTATAGGTTCATTTTTTGTAGGTTTTCTAAGTTTTTATTTTCTGATGCCTGTTATAGTTAGACACAGCAGAACCGTTGATGTACCTTATCTTAAGCATATGGCAATAAAAGAAAGCCAGGGTTTTCTTAAGTCCCTGGGCCTCAAAAGCGAAGTATACGATAGTGTAAATTCTCGAGAGGTAGAGAGAGGGAGGGTTGTGGAAACTATTCCCCAAAGGAAGAAAGCAGTTAAGATAGGCAGTGTTATAAAACTTATCGTGAGTAAAGGACCCGGAAAAATTAAGCTGCCGAATATTATAGGTCTTCCCCAAGAAGATGCTATGGATTCACTGGACCTTTATGGCATTACGAACAGGATTATTATCAATATACCAGTTGTGATAAAAGAGGGTGATACAGTCAAAAAAGATGGAATGGTTATTAAAACAAGGCCCAGTATTGAGGACAGTCTTGAGAAAGGAGGAAAGTTTACAGTTTTCATTGGGAAGGAAAAAAGAAAGGTTTTCTTAATGCCAAACCTTATAGGGTTGCCCCTTGATGAAGCAGAGGAAATTCTGGCTGATTTTGAACTGGAACTTGCACCAATAAAATGGACCGAATCTGGCAGAGAAGAAGTACTACTACAGTCACCTCTAGCCGGCATTGAGGTAACCTTCGGAGATACAATTAGACTTGTAGTGGGAAGAAAATAGATAGTTGGTCAGTTTTATATTTGGTATTAGGCATTAGGTCTTGGGTCTTAGGTTCTTAAGTATTAGTGTAACATTGACTAAAGACTAATGACTTATATTATCCTTGACCCCTTGAAACCTTATAATATGCTCTTGACTTATTCTCAATATTTTTTATTTTAAGATGAAAAGGAGGAGGCATATATGTTGTTACTGTTAGTCCTGTCTTTGTTTTCGCATAGTTACAGAAGCGAACCTGTCGCAAAAGTAGCAGGAAGAACGATTTATAGAGATGAGATTCCTCTGCGTACATCTCTTGATGCGTATCTTAAACGTCTAGTTTTCTTTGAGCTTGCCAAAGAAAAGGGATATGATGATTCTGTAAGAGCATCTGTTGAACGAGGTTTTAAAGAAACCTTAGTGAAGGAACTATATTATAGGATTATCAAGGATAGTAAACCAAGTTCTGCTGAACCTTTTATCTTGAACAGACTTTTGGGTAAGGAGGTTCAAGTAAAACTTATACAAACTAATGATTTCAAAACGGCTTGGCGAGCCTGGGAAGAAGTTATGCGGGGTGGGGATTTTGGAGATGTTTCAGAGAACTACTCAACTATTATAAGGCTAAAGAACGAAAAAGGGGATATAGGTTGGGTAAGATGGAGATTCGGCGCTTCACCTATACTAAAAAAAGTGTTTAGAATGAAGGAGGGTGAAGTTTCTTTCCCCTTCAAATCTGAAGATAGCTGGTCTGTGATAAAAGTTTTAGAGATTAGGGATGGAGAAGTGCAGGATTTTAGCAATATTGAAAATGGGCTTTCAAACCAAATAAAGAAGGTGAAGGCAGATTTTGCTGCTAATGATCATATAAATTATGTTAAATGGATTCTTGGAGTACAGGTTGACCCTGAGGGATTACGGCTTTTAGCTTCGCGAGTCCCAAGGCCAACAAAAAGAACAAGGGAAGGCCTAAAACCAGAATTCAAATTAGAAGATATGGATAAGGTTCTTGCAAGGAGTGCCCTTGGTACATATAAGGTTAGGGATTTCGCTCTTGATATTAAGGCAATGCGACAGCTACCTCAATTTTCGAATAGAGAAGAGACAGAAGGGTTCATTGAATGGCGGGTTATATTTGATTTTCTACTGTTAGAGGCTAAGAGGCTTGGCATCTTCAGAAGAGCTGATATATCCAAGGATTTTAAGGAGCAATTGATAAGAGCAGCAGTTCCTCGGTGGAAAGCTTTTGCAGTAAAGCCATTCACACATTGCACGGATGAGGAAAGACTTAAGTACTTCGAGGAAAATAGGGAAAAATACAGAGTGCAGGAAAAGCGAAAGGTATATGTGATTGAAGTAACAACAAAACAAGAAGTGGATGAGATTCGAGGGGAACTTCAGAGGGGTGAGAGTTTCGAGGAACTTGCATCTCATAAATCCATTGGCCCAGAGAAAACTAAAGGTGGTTTGATGGGATATATTGAAAAGGGAACTAACGGCACAATTGGAGACGTTGCCTTTAAACTTAAACTCGGTAGAATTTCAAAACCGGTTAAAAGAGATGAACACTGGGCTATTGTAAAGGTGACAGACATAAAAGAATCCCATATCCCTCTATATCCAGAACTTCGTTATAGATTAAACAGGGACTATGAAGACGATAAAAGAGAGGAGATAGAAAATAAAATTTTCGAGGAAAATAAGGATAGACTTGGAGTTCTTGTTTTGGAAGAAGTTAAAGAATGAAAAACCTGAGACGGAAAACTTCGAGGTTAATAAAAAGGTAAAGAGATTAAATGATAAAAGGAGGTAATGTGGGTGTTAAAAGAAGTGCATCATTGATTCTTCTCGCGTTTGTTGGAATGATTGTATTCGCAAGCTGTAAGAAAGAAGAGAAGGGGGAAATAGTGGCAAGGGTTAATAAGTCTACTCTAACTGTTGAAGAATTGCTTAACCAGATACCCCCACAGGTGCTTATAAATGCATCTCAGGAGGCAAGGACAAACCTTATTGATGCTTGGGTGTCAAATGAACTTGTATATCAGGATGCTTTGAAAAATGGGGTGGACAAAAGGCCCGAGGTTTCAAAACAGATAGAATATACGAAGAAACAAATAGTTATGCAAGCTTACGTCCAGGACATGCTTGCAGGCAGTCGCTTTGTTTCGGAAGCTGAGGCAAGGTCCTATTTCAAAGAACATGAAGAGGAGTATAATTCAGTTATTGAGGTGTCTCATATATCCCTGAATTCAATAGAAAAGGGGATGGAGATTCTAGAGAAATTGAAAAAAGGGGAGAGTTTTGCTTCTCTTGCGAGGAAATATTCGACGGATTCTTCTACGGTTAAGAAAAATGGTTATTTTGGTTCATTTAGAAAGGGAGACTTCATAAAGTTACCTATATTTGAACAGCATGCTCTTTCACTAAAGAAACCAGGAGATATGACAGAAGTGGTTCAGACCGAGTTTGGCTATGACATTATAAAACTCCTTTCCCGTAAGAAAAGCTCTGAAGAGGTTGAATACGAGGATGTTGCGGAGGGGATTAAGCAGGTCCTCAGACAGGAAAAATTCCAGAGTAGGTCTGAGGTCCTTATTGATTCATTGAAGAAAGTGTTTAATTATGAAGTGTACCCAGAGGTTCTGGAGAGAGAACTTGGTATATATTCTCCAGTTTCGCCCTCACTACCCCCTGTGCCTGGGCAATAATGCTTTTATTCTTATTTTTTTTAAGTTTTGATAAACTAGTGGCTGTGGTTGAAACAAAAGGCATCACCAAACAGGAAGTAAAATACCTTTCCCGACTTTATCCAAATGTAAATGATGAAGAACTGCTCGATAAAATGGTAATGGGAAGGGTGATTGTGAGTGTAGCTAGAAAGGAGACATTAGCGGTTAGTGATGAAGAGGTAAATAGTGCAAAAATGCGTCTTCTGGAGGGAATACCTGACCTTCAAGATATGCTTTCGCATCCCTATATAGATTCTATTTATAATGAAGAACTGCGTATTCAGATCTATACCAGAAAACTTATTCAGAACAAGTTTAAAGGTAGAATTCAGATATCTCCTTCAAGTGTCAGGAATTTCTACGAAAACTACAAGGATTCTCTTGCTCTGCCATCTTCGGTTACTCTCGAAAAACTGGATATTCCTGTGGTTCCGGAAGAAGATAATAAACTTCTTAAATTAGCAAAGAGAATAATTTCTGAATATCGGGAAGGCACCGATTTTGCAGTTCTTGCAAAGAAATATTCTGATGACCCTGCAACAAAGTATATTGGAGGTAAACTTGGGGTCTTAAAACCTGAGGATCTACCACAGTATCTTTCTGGGGTTCTCCAAATTCCAGAAGGCGAAGTGGGTCTGTTTGAGTCTCCGCGGGGGTATCATTTAGTCCGTTTGAATAGAAGTGATATACGCGGGATTGAATTGGAGCATATTTTTCTTCAATTCAATTTCAAAGAAGAAGAGCTGAACGTTGCTCTAAAACGGGCAATTGAGGTTCGGGAGAGCTGGGAAAGCGGTGACTCTACTCTGAATGAGCGTATTGTTCTTATGGGAACAATTCCTGTAAAAACGCTTGGATATCCTCTTTCTGCTGAGATTGATGCACTGAATGAAGGAGAAATAAGCCATCCAATCCTTGAGGGTGGAAAATTTCATCTCCTTCGCGCTGTCTGGAAGACAGAAGGTGGAATTCCTCCATTTTCTGAAGTAAAGGAAAATCTTCGTAATATACTCTATCAAAGAATGATGGATAAAGCTTTATATAGTTGGTATGAGGAGATCAAAGAAAAGGTGTATTTAAAGAAGTTATGAGGTTGGATCTTTTCCTTAAAAAGACTAGGATAATTAAAAGGAGATCGCTGGCAAAGGAATTTATAGAAAGAGGTGTTGTAACTATCGAAGGAGAAAGGAGTAAGCCTTCAAAAAATGTACATAAAGGAATGAAAATAAAGTTAGGGGATATCACATACGAAATAATCTCAATTCCTGAAAGAGAGATAGTAAATAATGAGGGGGATAAATATTATAAGGTTATGAATGATAGGGATTACTCTGGGTGATCCAGGTGGTATTGGGACAGAAGTCGCACTAAAGGCACTTCCCCTTTTTGATACGAAGGTAATTCTATTTGGCAATAAAAATGCTCTTCTATACTATTCAAAAATATTAAATCTTACTCTCCCGAATCGGACCGAAATAGTTGATATTGATGGGGAGTTCTTCTTGGGCAACTTACGTAAGGAGAACGGTGAAATTGCTTACCGTTCGATTATGGAGGGGATAAAAGCATGTAAAGATGGGATATGTGATGGATTGGTTACGGCTCCAATTCACAAGAAAGCTTTAGCACTTGCAGGTTATAATTATCCTGGACACACCGAGTTACTTGCGAAGGAGTGTTCAATTAAAAAGTACGCTATGATGATGGTCGGAGATGAAATGAGGGTGGTCTTTATAACCACTCACATCCCCATAAATGAGGTTTCATCAACTATATCAAAGGAACTTATAATAGAGAAGGTTGAACTAGCGAACATAAACCTTAGGCATTATTGGAATATTTCTAACCCAAGTTTTGGTGTGCTCGGTTTGAACCCGCATGCTGGAGATTCTGGTCTTTTTGGCACCGAAGAGATAGAAATATTGGAGCCTGCGATAGAGGAGCTTAGGAGTAGAGGATATGATATTGAAGGGCCTTTCTCTCCCGATACCTACTGGGTAAAGCAAAGAAAGGATTGTGCAATAGCTCTCTACCATGATCAGGGAATGATACCCTTTAAATTGAAGAATATGGGAAGAGGAGTTAATATGACTTTAGGACTTCCTTTCCCAAGGACTTCTCCTGATCATGGAACAGCGTTTGATATTGCAGGAAAAGGAGTGGCGGATTCGGGAAGTATGAAGAAAGCTATAGAATTGGCAATATTCTTGACTGGAGACTGAAGTGATTGTTCTGTTATTATCATATCTCAGTCTTTCCGGTTTTCCTGTGAATAAATATTACCTAAAGGATCTTTCTGAGTTTCATAACCAGATTGGAGATGTTGTGGTGGATGACTATTACTATAAGGACCAATACTTGTATTCAGGTAGATTAGTTTTTTTTGAAGAATGGAATACGGAATTTTTCGTCCAAAATTTTGGTAGTTCACTCAGGAAAGTAATTAGTGAAACTATGAGTAAGAAGGTAAGCGGAAAAGGTGGGATTATCCCCGATATAGACCTGTCTCTGAAGATCCCAAGAGGGCTTAGCTATATAATTGGGGAAGGGGGCCATATCTCTGTAGATGGTTCTCAGTCGATTTCTCTCGAGGTAAGCAGGAACCAAAGTTCCACTCTTATTGGTAGAGAAACATCTGCCTTTCCTCAGATAAAGTTAGAACAGCGGACGCGTGCTAATATCACCGGGACAGTGGGAGAAAAGATTCATGTAAGGATAAATCATGATACTGAAGCAAGGGAACAGGATAACAAGTTGAAGATATGGTACGAAGGTGATGAGGATGATATTGTGCAGAGAGTTGATGCAGGAGATCTTAAGGCACTTGGAGGAGGAAGGAATCAAAGTGTTTTTGGTATTCAAACATCTGGTATATTTGGTTCTACAAAATACAATATTCTCGCCGGGAAGGTGGAGAGTAAAACTTCGAGTAATACCGAGAGTTTTTCATTCTCGAGCTACACGGATACCCTCTTTGAAAGGGATTATCGTAGAGACGAGTACTTTTATACGGGTCTAACGGAACAAGATTCCCTTATATCCATTGGCTTATTCTTGGAGCAGAAAGGAACAGTGGAGGGAAGGCCTGCACACCTTATAGATATTAATGGAAACCCTTTAAATGAGGCTGCGAAATTTGCAGAACTTATCTATAAAGATGACTATGAATTAAGGTATTTACGTGTTACAGGTGGACAGCTCTTACCTTATCTACGTGTAAAGAAGAACCTTAGTGACACGAGGCTTAGTGTTTGGTATATCTACTACAATGGAGCTCTAAATAGGATTGATACCCTCGGTAATATCACTCCGGAGACAGGTGATACTTTAACCCTTGCGCAACTTCGCCCTCGCAATCCCAGTCTTGGAGACCCCAGCTGGAATCTCATGATGAGGAATATATATTCATTTGGGACCGAGAATCCTACATCTGTGGATGTAACCATATTCAAGGTTGTATCAGGAGGGGATGATATAGAGATAGAACAGGTAAGTGGGAAAGAATATGTGGAACTTCTCGGCATTGATGGAGATGGTAATGGAATAACAGACCCTACCCAAATTATGGGTAGTGATGGAAGTATAATATTTCCCTATGAGAAACCATTTCTGAACCCTGTTCTGGGTGCTGATACAGTTTCTTCTATATACAGAAAAAAAACACTCCTGGCAAACGAAGGGAGAAACTTCCGAATAGTGATTACTGCAGCTTCTTCTAAGAGGGAATTTTATATAGGGCATGGAGATCTGGTTGATTCATCAGAAGTTATAATTGTTGATGAAACGGATTCTCTAAAACCGGGTGTTGATTATAGAATAGATTATAATACCGGGAGGGTTGTATTTACAGAGAGTGCTAATATTAGTCCTGATTCAAAGATAACATATACTTATGATACGGAACCACTCTTTTCCTTCACATCAAGATATATAGCAAGAACCAATATTACGACTCATCCATTTGAAGGTAGTGATGTCAATTTCGATTTTGCATTTCGTTCCAGTTCTAACCCTGAGCCTCATCCAAGCGTAGGAGTTGAACCTTCTCATATTGCGATTGGAAAGGTGGCCTTTTCTACAAAGAGAGAACTTTCAACGTTTAGTAATTTGCCTTTTGTTGACCCTGAAAGTAAATCAAGTGTTAGAATAAACGGTTCATATGCCTTCTCCTTACCCAATCCAGCTACTAACGGGAAGAGTTATCTAGATGATATGGAATCAGTGAAACTTTCAAGGGGATTGGAATTATCTGCAGGATTATGGAATTATTGTAGCCAGCCTGATAGTTCAATTCAGTTTGAAAATTTGGGGAAGATTGACTGGTTTAACTCTAAAATTCCAAGGACCCATATATATCCGGAACTCCCTGCCGAGCAAAGAGGTCAATATGCGAGCACCGTGGTTCTATATTTTCAACCCCGAACCGAGGGTAATCCGTTTAATAGCTGGGCTGGTATTATGGAAACATTTTCTGCCGCGGAGAATTTTTCACAGAAGAAGTATTTAGAGGTATGGGTCAAGGGAGATGAAGGGGATCTATTCGTGGAGTTAGGGGAAAGGATGAAGGAGGATATACCCAGGTGGGGACGTGCACCGGATGGCTCTGATTCTTTACTTCTCCCTAATGGAATTATAGATACCGAGGATAAAAACTGGAATTTTGAATTGGAGCCCGGAGAGGATACGGGCCTCGATGGAATTGCATTTGATGATGATAAATGGGTATATGTGCCAGATTCACTTGACGATGGGAGGGATGATTATCCAGATCAATTAAAGACTCTCCAGGATTCATTAAAACTACACAGAAAAGAAGGTAACAGACGGCTTGATTCAGAAGACCTTAATAGAGATTATACTCTTGAATTGAAGAGCGAATATTTCAGGTACAAAATTGATTTAGAATCAACCGAATTAGTTGCAAATTATGGTTCAGGTGGGTGGAGGATGTATAGAATACCTATGATGGATTCTACCTATTATAAAAAATTTGGAAGTCCCAGTTTTGAAAATATACTATATGCGAGGATCTGGTTTACCGGGGTAGATGCAACTGCAAGGGTATCTATAGCAGAGATAGCCATGGTTGGTAGCAAATGGGTGGATAAAGGCATTCGTTTCTATCCATCCGATAGCTTGAATCCGTTGGGTGGAAATTTTCTTATAACCTACCGAAATAGTTTTGAAGATGCAGATTATATTCCTCCTGTGGAGCAAGAGAGAGAGGTATATGGAGGTTATGCAAAGGAACAGTCGCTAGTTTTTAAGATAGATTCACTTGAGAGTGGTGATTACTGCCTTGGGGAGTCTTATCTCGAACTCCCCAGAGGGCGTTCTGGCAAAGGATATGATCTGAGATTATTTGAGTCACTCCGATTCTTTTCAGAAGTAACCAGTACTATCAGTGACTCTGTGATGATATTTTTGCGTCTCTTAACAGACTCATCCAATTATTATCAGTACAGCTACAACCTCACCCCAGACGGATGGGACACCCTTGATGTCAAATTCCAGAACTTTTATGACCTTAAATTGCATAATGATACTGCGGATGGTAATTATTCGCTAAAGGGCAATCCAACGCTTACAAATATTGCTTATCTTCAATTAGGTGTGGCAAACTCCACGCTGGAGGATTTTACAGGGGAAGTCTATTTTGACGATATTATACTGACAGGAGCAAATACCGATATGGGGCACAATCTGGATTTAAATATAGCAACCAATGTTGGTGACCTTGTTCCCAATCTTTCCTATAGTATTCAAAGGAGGTCAGCGCGTTATAAAGCCAATTTAGATGCCCTCCGAGATATTGGAGATATGGAAAGGATTTCTCATAACTTTAACATAAAATCCAATGCTGGAAAGATATTGAATGAATTTGTTAAGATCCCTGTTTCTTTTAATTACACGGTTTCGAAGGAGCTCCCTCAATATAGGAGGAATTCAGATATACTCCTTCCACCCGAAGAGAAAGCAAATGAAGCAAGTTTAAGTGAAATAAGGCGGATAACAGTCAATCTCTCAAAGCCAAAACCTTCTAATCATTGGTTGATTAAATATACACTTGATAATATCCGCATAAGTGGAACATATTCTCTTGCGCGATCCTTTTACCCCGAACAAAAAGCCGACACTGTTATTAATAAATCAGCTAACTTCAAGTACAATTTGCCTCTACCTTCAATTTCTCCTCCAATACTTTCCGGGGGACAAGCTTCTCTCGTCCCGAGTAATTTTCATTTCAATGCCGATTATAAATATAAGGTAAGTGATAGATTCAAATATTCGGTGGTTGATTCCACATACCAGAGGGTTAAGGAAAAACCGGTAAAAGAATTAACCTCATCCGGTGGGTTTGTCTATAAGCCGATCCGCTGGATTAGTGTAAAATACAACATCTCTGGCAAACAAGACCTCTTATATGGCAATCAATTGGGGCAAAATGTCTCTTTGAATGAGACAATTATGGCAAACCATAATTCTAGTCAGCTTGGCTTTAACAACATTAACCTTTCTTATTCCAATATCTTCAGTCAGAACCATGGTATTGATTATTCAAAAACACTTGGCGACACCTTAGATGTTAGAAGTGTCAGGCAAAGCAGGACCATTAGTATAACTGATGATTTCAAAATACAACGAATCATAAAGAAAGTCCCTTTAATATCTGGATTGTCAGATCATATTAATCCTATAAGATTTACATCCTCTTTTGGCAGAGAGGGTTACTTTGCTTATCTTTCCTCCCTCCCAGACTATCGTTTCCGTTACGGTGTGGATCCAAAACCGGGTCGTGAATTTATCGTTCAGAGTAATCCTGGAGATGGAGGAATAATAAACAAGCAGTATAACCTTTCCTCAGGACTTAATCTCGGGAGGGTTAAGATAGATATGAGTGGTAACTGGAGGGAAACGAACCCCGATGAGGAAAAGATAAAGAATTCAGTTTCTGCCGAGAGGGCGACCAACTTAAGTTTTCCTAATGTGAATATTCAAATCGCAGACATTGATCATTATTTTCCAGGATTAAAAAAACTTATAAAAAGTTCCAAATTTAATGTCTCAATGAATAGAGATAGAGTAACTACCCAGGGTCTAATCGGACTGAAATACTCCTCGGTTGGTACCTCTCTCAGAGTGTCTCCAGCTCTTGATCTTAAATTCAAAAATGACATCGGAATAAAGATCACGTCTGGTTATAGCAGAAGTGATCAGAATAGCGAAAGATCATATAAGTTCAAAAATCGTTCTGAGTCATATGATGTAAATATTACAGGAAGTTATTCCTTGAAACCTATCCAAAAAGGTATCTCTTTACCTTTGTTGGGTAGATTGAGGTGGACCAAACCTATAATCATAAAAGCAACATTTGCGCTGCGGAATAATAAAGAGGTGTCTATGAACCTCTCTACGCAGAATGAAGAGATTAAACAGGACAACAGAAATCTTAGATTTGAACTCTCCAGTAACTACGATTTTTCCAATATGGTTTCCGGGGGATTATCTATTAATTATCGTAATTACCTGAACCGAAAGATTGCGGATGATGTTACCACCAGTTATGGAGGAAGGTTCAACATTATCTTTAAATTCTAAAGCTTCTCCGCCAAACGTTCTTTTACTATGTGAGGAGTTATAAATATCAAAACTTCCCTGTTTCTCTCCTGGGTTGTAACCTTGCCGAATAAGTTTCCAATGATTGGTATATCCTTTAGGAATGGAATTCCTGTCCTTGTTGATGAAGTGGTTTTATTGATGAATCCTCCTATCACAAGGGTCTGTCCATTCTTGACCAAGGATTGCGTGCTGGCTTTTGTTTGAGTTATTGTTGGGGTCGTTGCTCCTGGCACCACATCACTCAATTCAACTGCGATGTCCATTGTGATATCCTCTAATGAATTGATGTGAGGTGTAACACCTAATGAGATACCTGCCTCGAACCATTTAGTGATCGGTTGGCCGTGGATATCCGTTGTAGTGACGGCGAATCTCTTCCCCCCGAAAATCGTTGCTTCCTTATTATTCACTGTTGTAATTCGAGGATTGGCGATTGTTTTTAATTTTTGATCTTGTTCCATTGCTGCCATCGTAGCTGCGATTCTGGCGTAATTCTTTACTGTGGATACATTCAAAAATACCCCCGAAATAAGTTCAGATGGAGGCTTATGAGTAACATCTCCTTCAACGTTCCAATCAGCCTTCCTTAGATTGGTAATACTCCATGCGAGCCCAAGTTCTTCAGCAGCACTCCTATCTATATCCACTATCTTGGAAGTAATCGCTACCTGCGGTGTCTCTTTATCAAGTACCTTTACTAGTTCCTCTATTGATTTCACTTTGGCTGGGATATCAGTTACGATTAGGGAATTTGTTCTCACATCCTCATCTACTGTTCCACGCTTTGAAAGGGAACTCTTTATAACATTTGATATCTCTTTTGGAGTTGTGAATTCTAGAGCAAAAACCGTTCGCATGAGAGGCTTTGCCATTTCTCCCTTTTCTCTTTCTTCAGAGAATGCCTGAGCTGTACCAACTCTTATTATCTCACCTTCAATTATGTAGGTATACCCCTTTGTTTTGAGAATGAGGTCTAAAGCCTTTTCCCATTCTACATTTCTTAATTCCACTGATATAGCCCCTTTTACATCGTCTCCTATTATCATATTCATTCCACTATACTTTGCTAGAGAACGAAGTACAGTAACTAGATCTGCTCTTTCTAATCTCATTGAGATTCCACCGGTTACCCTCTCGCGATGGGCAGGCGAAGGTGCCTCCTCTTCTTCCTTTTCTACCTCTGTTACCTCTTCTTTTGGTACAGCAGTTGCAGCCCATGTAGAGAAAGGTGAAGTGTCAGTATTCAGGCTCAAAGTTATCATACCTTCTCCAGAACTCTTTATTGTATAGTTATACTCCTTGTCACATTGAATTATTACCCTTGTGAGTTCAGCTGATGGAATTCTGGATACTGCTATGTTTTTTACTCCTCCTCTACCAATCATCCAGCTCTTTCCGCCCAAGTCACTGTCTACATCCAGTAGGTCAATAACTATTTTATTATCCATTCTGAAGTCAGTATAGCTTACCTCGCCGCTGAGGTTGAATACTACATCAGTGTAATTCATAACATTTTTAGTGGTAATGTTGGTAAGATTAGTTTTACCCAGAATTAAAAGAGGAAACAGTATGATAAATAAAATTATTCTTTTGTACATTTTCACCTCTCTTTTTTTAAGCTCAAAGTAATTTTATTTTGTTCTCCGAATCTGCTGAGAAGGAAAGTAATTGATTCTTCTGTGATTTTTAAGACTCCTCCATCTGTGACTTTATCACCCTCCTTAAGCACATAGCCGAGGTTTCCTTCCTTTAAAAGAGCGAGATATCCATTCTTCCCCCAGATTACTCCTACTAATTTTGCTAGATCAACATTTACTTTCTTCTCTTTTTCTTCTGTTTCTAACAAAAGCGGGCGGAATGGGTCAGGTTTCTCTCTGTCAGAATAATATATTTTTTCCCAATGAAGAGCTTCTGCCATTGTTTCAAGTGTATCTTCAGAGGGGTTTTTGGGTTGCTCCTCTTTTGGGTCTAACTGCTCTTTTTTCTCTGCATCAGTTACAAGATTGATAAGTTCTGCCCTTTTTTCTGTCTTTGGGGAAAAGCTCTCAACCGCTTTTGCTAAAATTCTATTGAAAAGATTCCCTCCTCCATCGCCACAACCGGCCAAGGGTAGCAATGCAAGGCTGAAGAATATTAGTAATTTACCCTTCATCTTTTCCTCCTTTAGAGATATATGTTGTTAAAACGAAAGTGGCTGAAATTTTGTACCCTTCTTCTGTTTCTCCTTTTTCCCCTGTTAATTTTAATTCTATGACGTTGGCTATACGTTCCATATTGTTCATTGCTGCCATAAATCGGGCGATGTCATGATATCCGCCTCTGATTACCATTGCAACAGGAACCTCAATATATTTTTGTTTTGCACTTTGTGAAAGAGGCTTGAAATGTCCTATTCCTACTTCATATGTTCCGCTCAATTTAGTAAGTGTTCCAAGTAATTCCGGAATATTGCTTTCTGTCGGCAGCATTCTCTTTGCCTGTTCCCATTTTTTACTTACTATCTGAAGTCTCTTATTAGCTTCTTCCTTTCTCTTGACTACTGCCATGGTTTTCTTTAGTTTATTTTGTAATGTCGTATACTCATCTTGTTTTTCTTTTATTACAACCTTTTTCCCTTTTATTGTAGAAAAATATCCTCCTGTAAAAACAAGTATTGCAAAGATTATTATGAATATGGAAGGTCTTATTTTTCGCATGTTCAGCCTCCGCTACTCTTTACTATTTTTCCAGAAATAACGAATTCCATAATCTGTTGTTCTTTTTCCTTTTTTTCACTTACTTCCTGTAATTGGAGTGCCGTAAAATATGGAGATTCTCTTAGACGTACCATAAAGTTGGATATTATTAGGTTGGAAAAGGTATTCCCCTCTAATTTAAAGTTACCAGCGTTTTCTTCAAATGAAATAAACCACATATAATCAGGTTTTAATCGGTTTAATTCGTCCAGTACATGGACAACAAGGGAACGATCTCTATTCAGGTCCTGTACAAGAGACACCCATTTGGTGAGTTCATTCTGTCGTTGTTGGATATTTTCTACGATAGTTTTTTCTTTTTCAAGTTCTTTCAATTCTTTTTCTGAGGTTTTGATTTTTTGCGCAAGAGAATTTAATTCTGAGGTTGCTGATCTATTCATAAAGAATACAGCTCCTCCTGCTATAAGGAGCAAAATAATACTGAGGATCATATCGAGACCTGGTATTGAGACTCTGGGCTTTGCTCTCCTGACCCTTTTTATCTTTTTTTGTTCTTCTTCGGGAATCAGATTAACTTCTATCATTGTAAACCTCTTAAAGAAAGGCCCAGTGAAGGGGCAAGAATTGGACCTATTTGTTCCACATTTATACTGATAAAGGGTGATTCATGGTCATAGTCAAAACCAATAAATGGATTCATGACCTCAACTGGCGCTCCAAATCTCTTATTAAGGAATTCTGGGATACCTGATATTAAACTGCCACCTCCACTTATTACAATTTGGTTAAAGTTCTCAAAACCTTCTGGCAGATATGGAAGGACTCTTTCAATAGCAATGCCTAAGTCATCCTGAAAGCTCTCCATTGCATTCTGAAATGCATATTGGTCCACATCACCCTTTTCTCCGGTTTTTACTACATCAAGTGCTCTTTCTCCATCAATCCCTGCTTCTCTCTGGAGCGCCTGGATCAAAGTGGCGACAGCTACTGGCACTTCCCTTGTGAAGTGGTTAACTACACCTTCAATAAAACTCATAGCTGTGTACTGAGCTCCAATATGGAATAAACCAATAAGCTTCCCTGGTTCAAGAGGGTAATTGAATTCGTAGATATTCTGGACCGAAAATGCTGCATAGTCAAGCACAGTAGGTTCAAGGTCAAGGTCATGGAAGAGATGCAGTCTTGCCTCTACTGCATCCTTTTTTGCCCCAATAAGGAGTACCTCCATAGAATCTTCACCAACATTAGGATTCAGGATCTGAAAGTCAAGGGAAATATCTTCAACTTCATAGGGAATATATTGCTCGGCTTCCCACTTTATCTGTTCTCTGGTCTCTGCTTGATTCATCTTTTTTACGATCACATCTCGCCCTGATATACAACTAATAACCTGCTTATTTTCCACTTCCAGTACGTTAAGGCTGTTTCTGATACAATCAAGGACAGATTCTCTATCCATAATTTCACCATCTACGATTGCATGGGAGGGCAATGTTGAAATATTGCATTTTTTCATTATAGGTTTTTTGGATGTTCCTTCTATTACTAATGTCTTTACTAAATAACTACCTACATCTATTACAAGGACAGAACTCTTCCTAAACATATGCACCTCTCTAATTTTCTATAATATAAAGGATAATGCCATTTTTGTCAAGTAGTTTTTCAAATTCAGGGCGAAATACCAATACACATCATTGCAATCCCCTCAAGGGAGAAAATACTCGGCATGGAGGCAGTAGCACAAGAGATAAGAAATTATTTTTGTGTTTTTATAAATTTTTTAGAGAGTATGGAGATTTTTTGGAAAGAATACAGAAAAATAAAGTAAAAATGACTGAAGACCGGGGACGGATGAGGATAAATCGTGAGTCAGCAGTTGTGAGTGTAGACTTAGGACTAATAGCGCTCTTCGATAGAAGAAGCGGTAGTAATGTGATAACTAACCTTGACAACCTTAAGGGCTTCCATATAATTTTAAAGGAAATAGACTCATCAAAAAGGCAAAGAGTGCACAAAAGAGGCATAAATTAGTGAATCTGTAAATGGGTTAAGAGATGTATGAGTGAAGAAAGTATAAAACCCACCGATCGAATTATTTACTCATTCACTCATTTTTTTGTTTCCGCTGCGCACTTTACTAATCCTATTGTGAAATTACTGTTTTTAGTGGGGGAACGATTTAAGAAGGAGGTTTTATGAAGTTAGTGGAGTGTGTGCCTAATTTTTCAGAGGGTCGGGATGAAAATAAGATAAATTCAATAATTGATGAGATAAATAATACTCATGGAGCATGGCTTTTGGATGTTGATCCTGGAGCAGACACCAACCGAACGGTTGTCACCTTTGTTGGCTCTCCTGAGGCAGTTTTAGAAGCAGCTTTTCGTGCAATAAAGAAAGCCTCTCTAGTAATTGATATGAGAGAACACCAAGGTGAACATCCGAGAATGGGTGCAACAGATGTATGCCCCTTTGTTCCCGTAAAAGATATTACCATGGAAGATTGTATAGAAATCGCTAAGGAATTAGGGACTCGAGTAGCAGAAGAACTTGGAATACCTGTATATCTTTACGAAGAAGCGGCCACAGAAGAAAAAAGGAGAAACCTTGCTAATATTCGTAAGGGTGAATATGAGGGTCTCGCAGAAAAGTTAAAAGACCCGGTGTGGAAGCCAGATTATGGGGAGCCTATATTTAATGAAAAATCCGGTGCCACTGTTATTGGCGCCCGAGAGTTCCTGATAGCCTATAATGTGAATCTCAATACAAGAGATCGTAGACTTGCACATAAAATAGCCCTAAATATAAGGGAATCAGGCCGTTCCAAAAAGGATAAGGATGGGAATATCTTAAGGGACGAGGATAATAATATGATAAGGATTCCTGGTAAGCTCAAAGCTACCAAGGCGATTGGATGGTATGTCAAGGAATATGGTGCAGCGCAGATCTCTATAAATCTTATTAATTATAATGTAACACCACCCCATATAGCATTTGAGGAAGTGAAAAAAGAAGCCAGAGATCTGGGGCTTCGAGTAACAGGAAGTGAATTAGTAGGCCTTATACCCAAAGAGGCTATGATAGAAGCGGGGAAATACTACCTCGAAAAACAGGGTAGAGCAAAGAGTGCGCCCGAAAGTGAAATCATTCACTATGCTGTGAAGTCTTTAGGCCTCGATGATATCACTCCTTTCAATCCCGATGATAAGATCATCGAATATAGGATAAATAAGAAACTTAACCGTCTGGTTGATCTAACATTGACTTGCTTTGCTGATGAATTATCGTCAGATTCTCCTGCGCCTGGTGGAGGCTCAGTAGCTGCATATAGTGGCTCACTATCTGCAGGTCTGATAGCTATGGTAGGAAATCTTACCTTTGGTAAGGAAAAATATAAGGAGCACTGGAAAGAAGCAGAGGGGCTTTCTGAAAAAGCGCAGCAATTGAAACAGGAATTCATTGAACTCTGCGATGAGGATGCAGAAGCATTTAATCGATTGATGAAAGCTTATAGAATGAAGAAGGATACCGAAGAACAGAAAGAAAAGAGGAATGAGATGATCGATATAGCGACTAAGAGGGCGACTGAAGTACCTCTCACAGTGATGAGAAAAGCTCTTTTGGCGATGGAGTTGGCTGTCGTTATGGCAAAGATAGGGAATGTAAATGCGATCAGTGATGTTGGTGTGGCTTCATACATGGCACTCGCATCATGTCGGTCCGCTTCATTAAATGTCAGAATAAATCTTTCCTCAATAAAGGATGAAAAATTTGTAGAAAGGGTTACAAGGGAACACGATGAAATCCTTGCAAAAATAGAGAGTCTCAATGAGAGTGTAGACTCGATAATGAGTGATAAGCTATAAAATTAGGGGTTGAGAAAATTAGTATATAGCATAAATTATATATGAGGGTCGTTAGCTCAGTCGGCAGAGCACCGGCCTTTTAAGCCGGGGGTCGTAGGTTCGATCCCTACACGACCCATAAAAGATTAAGAGGAGGAAACGATAACACCAAGTTTATTTGATTATATAAGAAGTAGAGAAAAGTTCGTTAATGAATTTATCTTTGAACGGTTCAAAAAAGGTGAAACCATCTTTCATAAAGGAGAAAAGGGGAATTTTATGTATGTTATTCTGGATGGTGAGGTTCGCGTTTCCCTTTCTAGGGGTAAAGATCGAATTACCCTGGCTACTCTGAAACGTGGTAACTTTTTTGGAGAAATGGGACTCTTTAAGGAAGAACCAAGGAGTGCTGATGTGGTGGCTATCTCGGACCTTAAGCTCCTTAAGGTTACAAAAGAGGATATTGAAAGATTAAAAAAGACAAATCCTGTATTTGCGGTAGAATTCATCTATGCAATATGTGAAGAACTCTGTCAGCGTATTTACTCTTCCGATGAATCAATTGAATCCTATCATTACGTTAATAGAGCATTACTCAGGAACCCGAACTTTAGAGATTTTGTGCGGAAGATATGGAATAAAAAGGAGGAATAGATGCCCTTACTTTTATATCTATTTATCGGATATTCTTCATTTTGTGGAGGGAGTGGGACGCTCAATCTTTACTCGGCAAGGACACTTCCAATGGCGAACCTATCTTTTAATATGAATTTGTTATACGCTCAACATTCCTACCCGCAAGACACTTTAGGAGATTTTACAAAATCTCATCATATTACATTTTCCCAAATAGGCATTACCTATGGCGTCGTAGACTACATAGAGTTCTATCTGGGTACTACTATTTATGGAAAGTTGGAACAGAGGGGAGGATTTTTTGAGCCGGCAGATGAGTACGCGTTTGGTGATAAAGATATATACGGAGGATTGAAATTCTATTTTCCCTTAATAGGGGGTAAAGAGAGTTCTTTAAACTGGTTGGTGGGCGGTAATATTGGAGCTGATGTCTCACCTTTCCATTCCAGCAAGGATGATTCACTCTGTGTTAATCAGCACTTTGAGCCAACCTTAAAACACAAGTTGGATATCTCTCTTGATTTATTAAGTGACATTGAGGTCTATCCGCTCTTTCTCCATATTAACGGAGGTTATGAGTTTCGTGGAGAGAGATATGATACACCAGAATATTCGCTTCCGGACCCTGTATATTTTCTCCAGGTAGAAAGGAAGAATTTAATCAAGTGGGGGGTTGGGATTGAAATCGCAGCCGGGAAATATACGCGTTTTATTCTGGAGACAAGAGGTACCAGTCCAGTAGATGATGGCGTTGACACAACAGTAGTGGGTTTTGGCCTAAGGTTTATTAGCTCTGATAACTTTAATTTTGATATTGGTGTAGACTATCTTCTGAATGAAGAGGTGGATTTTGTTCCTGATTGGGAAGGAGATGGACAGATCACAAGCAGAATAGACGACATGGGTAAATGGAGATTCAAGGTTGGTTTTGCCGCAAGAGGTGCTCTCATTCCTTCAAAGAAAGAGGAAAAACCTAAAGAGGGTGTTATAGTATTAACAGTGAATGATATAGAAACAGATGAGCCCATTGATGCTATGGCGAGTTTTCGCGATACCACACTGGGGGTGTTTGAAATGGGTGATGATGGGAATGTTAGTATTCCACTACCACCAGGTGTCTATCATTTGAGGATATTCAAGGAGGGATATGTTCCTAGAGAGGCTTCTGTAACTGTAAAACCTGGTTCAGAAGTAAATATAAACACAGTGATTCGGAAGAAAGTAGAGCCAAAGGGAACTTTTACTGGTACTGTGAGTTCATATCGTGAAAAAACTCCTTTATCTGCTCACATTGAGTTCCTCGGAACCAAACTAAAATCAATAGATTCGGATTCCCTGAAAGGGATATTTATGGCAGAATTACCGGCAGGAACATATAACGTTAGGGTATCCTCTTACGGGTACCTTCCTAAGACCTTCCCGATCGAGATAAATGATGGAGAAACCACTGTAATTAATATCCAGTTGTTGGAAAAACTGGAAGAGAAGAAGAAATTGGTTTTAAGGGGTGTTAATTTCGCTTCTGGTAAGGCTACTATAACACCCGATGCATATTCTATCCTGGATAAGGTGATAGAGGTTCTAAAAGCAAACAAGGATGCTAAGATAGAAATAGGAGGACATAGCGATGCAGTGGGTTCTGCATCCTATAACCTTAGACTATCAGAAGCCAGGGCACAGTCAGTAAGACAATATCTCATTCAACAGGGGATCGATCCTTTACGTCTTGTTGCAAGAGGGTATGGCGAATCAACGCCCATAGCACCAAATACAACTAGGGAAGGAAGAGCGCAGAATAGAAGGATTGAATTTACGGTTATCTCTGAGTAGAAAAGTTATGGGGTGGGACTCCCCACCCCTGTTATTTATCTCTCTTGGATATTTTAAAAGACCTTAACGAGGAACAAATACAATCTGTAAGACACGAGGGAGGACCTGCATTAGTTCTTGCAGGAGCAGGTAGTGGGAAGACAAGGGTGATTACCTATAGAATTGCTTATCTAATACGCCATAAGAACGTCTCCCCCTCCCGTATTCTCGCTGTTACCTTCACAAATAAAGCTGCAGATGAAATGAGGGAAAGACTTTATCAGTTAATTTCCACACAAATCAAAGGATTATGGATGGGAACATTCCATTCGATGTGTGCTCGTATACTAAGAGAATATTCTGAGGCAATGCCTTATTCTAGGAATTTTGTAATTTATGATGAACAGGATCAAAGAAATTTGATTAAAAGGATAATGAGTAATGTAGGCATTCGAGAGAAGGAACTCGCGCCTCGTTACATCCAACGGGCGATATCAAATCTAAAGAATAGATTGATTGATGAGCAGGAATTCGAACCATTAGGGTATAAGCAGTTAAGAATCAAGGAGTTGTATATAGAATACCAGAAGAGACTGCTTCTGAATGATGCAATGGATTTTGACGATCTCCTTTTTTACACTTATAATTTACTTAAAGATAATAAAAGTATTCGAAAGGAACTTGATTGTCGTTTTACACATAAACTTGTTGATGAATATCAGGATACCAATCATGCACAGTATATGATACTCAAAAGTTTATCAAAAGGAAACAGAGATTTATTTGTTGTTGGAGATGATGATCAGTCAATATATGGATTCAGGGGTGCAGATATCAATAATATACTTGATTTTGAAGAAGATTTCCCTGATTGCAAGATATATAGACTTGAGAGGAACTATAGGTCTACCCGAAGGATTCTAAGAGCTGCATCTTCTGTAGTTAAGCACAACGAAGAGAGAAAAGGCAAGACGTTATGGACATCGAAGAGTGAAGGTAGTAAATTGACACTATTTAAAGGTCTTGATGAAAATAGTGAAGCTCGGAATCTGATAAAATTTCTGAAGAGGGAATTATTAAATCATAAGAAAAAAGATATCCTGATTGCCTATAGGACTAACGCTCAGTCAAGGGCTATAGAGGATGAACTCTTAAAAGAAGGTATTGAATACAACATTATAGGAGGGGTTCGTTTCTATCAGAGAAAGGAGATAAAGGACCTTCTTGCGTACATTCAATTCGTTACCAATAAAAAGGATTCAATATCCTTGAGCAGGATACTCAATACTCCTCGAAGGGGGATAGGAAGAACGAGAAAGAATAGAATAGAAAATTATGCAAGAGAGAAACACATTACTCTATGGGAAGCCACGAAAGAAATTGCAAGAGATGATTCGATTCTTTCGGACTTTGTAAGTCTCATATCTTCCCTTGACAGGATTGAAAGAGTGGATGATCTTTTGGAAAATATTATCGATAAAACAGGATATATTCGTCTATTGGAAGAGGAGGATACAGTAGAAGCGGATTCCAGGATTGAGAACATTCACGAATTGCTATCAACGGTTATGGTGTTTGCAGAGAGAGAGGGAAAGTTCCTGCCAGAGGAGTACCTAACCGAGGTGGGATTAAAGACTGGTATAGATGAATGGAGCAGAGATGATAGTGTAAACTTGATGACTCTACATAATACAAAAGGTTTAGAATTTCCAGTAGTTTTTATTGCTGGTCTATCTGAAGAAGTTCTGCCACACTACAGAAGCATTAAAGATGGAACTATTGAAGAGGAAAGGCGCTTGTTTTATGTAGGTTTAACCAGATCAAAGGAGAAGGTTTACCTTTCATATTTCAAGAAACGAGGGATAGGATGGGGAAGTTCTAGAATGCTAATACCTTCGCAATTCCTCTTTGAATTGTCAACCGAGGATGTGGAGGGGTTAGATTGGATTCCAAAAGAGGACAGGGAGAGAGGGATTAGTAAAGAGAGTTTTGATGAAGGATGGGTGGAGCATCCAATCTGGGGTAGGGGAAAGATTCTTAATGTAGTTGATGGTGATAAGCTGCTTATATCCTTTGGGGGTATGCAAAAGAAGATTAAGAGGAGTTTTTTCAAGTGAGAAAGATTGATATAAGGCATCTCGCAAGACTTACCAACATAGATATTGATAAAGAAGGGTAAGAATTATATCGGAATATGAGTAAGAATATCAAGATTAAAGGTGCTTCTGTTCATAATCTAAAGAATATTGATCTTGAGATACCCCGTGATAAGATGGTTATCATCACAGGTGTTTCCGGGTCTGGTAAATCCTCTTTGGCTTTTGATACGATATTTGCTGAAGGACAGCGTCGCTATGCTGAATCATTATCCGCTTACGCTAGACAGTTCCTCGGCGTTATGGATAAACCGGATGTGGAATCTATCACAAATCTCTCTCCCACTATATCAATTGAACAAAGGAAATTGTCAAAGAATCCCAGGTCCACTGTGGCCACGGTCACAGAAATTTATGATTATCTCCGTGTTCTCTTTGCACGGGTTGGAACACCATATTGCTATAATTGTGGAAGGAGAATTACATCCCAGACAGTTGATGAAATAGTTGATCAAATTCTAAAGTATCCTAGAGATTCCCGACTGCTTATACTGGCTCCGATTGTTCGCGGGGAAAAGGGCACATTTGTGCAAGAATTTAAGAAGATAGGAGAGAAGGGTTATGTGAGAGTGGCTGTAGATGGTGAAATGACGGAGGTAGAGAATGTACCGGAACTCGATAAAAACAAAAAGCATGATATCGAAATCGTTGTAGACAGAATAAAAACGAATAAAGAGATAAGGAGCAGGATAACAGATTCGGTAGAAGCAGCATTAGATGAAACTGGTGGTCTTATTAAAGTAAAAAATGTTGATGTAGAGGAAGCAGAGGAAATATTTTCAACAAAGTTCGCTTGCCCCCACTGTGGCATCAGTTATCCAGAAATTTCTCCTCGTCTCTTTTCCTTCAATTCCCCTTATGGTGCATGTAAGCGCTGTCAGGGAATTGGAACGGAAATGGAAGTAGACCCCGAAGTTATTATCTTTAATGGAAATCTTTCCGTACTGGAAGGAGCAATAGCTCCCGTTGGAGAACCCAGAGGAAGATTATTCAGGCAAATTGAAAGGATAAGCCGTGTGTATGATGTTAATATAGAAAAATCCTGGAGAGAACTTACAGAAGTTGAGAAAGAAATAATCCTTTATGGTAAGGGATTTTGGGAAGGAATTATACCCTACCTGAACCGTCGATACGAAGAGACTGAGTCAGACTGGATAAGAAGCGAGATAGAGAAGTATATGGTTGTTCAACCCTGTGTTGAATGTAAGGGAGCCCGCTTGCGGAAAGAAGCTTTAAGCGTGAAAATTAAGGGTAAAAATATACATCAAGTGGTACAGATGAATATTACCCAGGCAAAGTCTTTCTTGGAAACTCTTAGATTCCCTGATCATAGACAGGAAATTGCTTCGGATTTGGTAAACGAGATGCTGCATCGGCTTTGTTTCCTTGAAGATGTAGGTGTAGATTATCTTACGCTTGATAGACCTACAAAAACGCTTGCAGGAGGCGAAGCCCAGAGGGTCCACCTAGCAACTCAAATCGGGTCAGGACTTATGGGCATCATCTACATCCTTGATGAGCCCACCATTGGTCTTCACGAAAGAGATATTCTGAGATTGCTTGACACGCTAAAGTCCCTTCGGGATATTGGGAATACGGTGATTATGGTTGAACATGACCCGAAGAGTATAATGGCATCAGATTGGGTGATAGATCTTGGTCCTGGGGCAGGCGTTAAGGGTGGGGAGGTGGTCTTTACAGGTAAACCAAAAGAGCTTTATAAAGAGAGTGCGTCTATAACAGGAAAATACCTTTCAGGGAGAGAATCTATTCCCATACCCAAAAGGAGAAGAAATGACAGCGGAAAGAGTTTAAGAATCATGGGAGCTGCTGGTAACAATCTAAAAAAGATTGACGTTAATATTCCCTTAAACCGCTTTGTATGTCTTACAGGTGTATCCGGGTCAGGAAAGAGTACACTTCTAATTGACATATTGTTCCGTGCTCTGGCGAGGAAATTCCATGGCTCCAGATATCTACCTCTAAAGTATACCACGATTCTTGGTATAGAGAATATTGATAAGGTGATAAATATTGATCAGAGTCCAATAGGTAGAACCCCAAGGTCAAATCCCGCAACCTATACTGGAACATTCACGCCTATTAGGGAATTTTTCGCCGAGCTGCCGGAGTCGCGGGTAAGAGGTTTTAATAAAGGCAGATTTTCTTTTAACGTTGAGGGGGGACGATGTGAGGCATGTAGGGGAGAAGGTATGAAAAAGATTGAGATGCATTTTCTTCCAGATGTGTATGTAACATGTGAAGTATGTAAAGGAGCTAGATATAAAAAGGAAACCCTTGAGGTAGAGTATAAGGATAAGAACATTGCTGACGTTCTTGATATGACCGTTGATGAAGCATATGAGTTCTTTAACGAGCTCCCGCAGGCTAACAGGAAACTAAAGTTATTAAAGGAAGTAGGACTTGGCTATATAAAACTCGGTCAGCCAGCGACTACACTCTCAGGTGGAGAGGCGCAGAGGATAAAACTTGCGAAAGAGCTATCAAAGGTTGCAACTGGTGATACACTTTATCTTCTCGATGAGCCCACTACAGGATTACATGCTTATGATATACGTCTCCTGCTTGAAGTCCTTAATTGTCTTGTGAATATGGGGAATACTGTAGTCGTAATAGAACATAACCTTGATGTTATTAAACATGCTGATTGGGTTATCGATCTTGGTCCTGAGGGAGGGGAGGAAGGTGGAGAAATAGTTGCTACGGGAACACCTGAAGATATCGCAAAAGTTGCAAAATCCTATACCGGGCAATTCCTTAGAGAAGTACTTAGTGTTTAGGATTAGGGATTAGAGTGTTATTAATGCAAAATGAAGAATGAAAAATGCAAAGAATAATAGGGGTTAGGATTTAGGGATTGGGATTTAGTTAAGAAAGGAAAGGATTTAACCCGTTTTTATAGCTTTAGTTTCCAACTCTTAAATCCTGAACCCTAAACCCTGACTTCCGTCTTCGGCCATTTTTGAATTTTCAATTCTTGCCCAGTGTAATAGATATCTCACACCTGTTGTCTTTTCTATTACATGGGGTGAACATTTTTCAATTGATCGATTCGACCACCTTTGTGGTAATTTTAAGTCTTATTATGAATTAAGTTCGAATCGATCGAGCTTACTATTCCCATTCCCATCCAGAAAAGTATTCCAAGTCCCACAACATAGATAGTATTATCTACAAAATTGTGTATAAGTAGACCTGAGAAGGAAGCAAACAGTCCCGCAAGCATCCATTTCTTTGAACTCTTGTCTTTTAATCTTTTGTATTTTTTACGGGCCCATTCTACGGTTGCCAGCAATACAGTTATAAGAGACAAAAATCCAATTATGCCAGCATCCACGAGGAAATTAAGGTACATGGAGTGTATATAATGAGGACCTCTTGAGTAGCCCGGTAATGCATATTTCTCAAAAAGCAAATAGAAGTTATGTATTCCGACACCTGTTAAGATTGAGTTGTCACTCCACATCTTTATTCCAGCATGAAACGCTATGATTCTTGAAAAATCATTATTACAACTAAAAGTTTGAATAAATCGCATTCTAAGTGGGCTAATAGATAAAACCAATCCAATAGATATAAGTAATGTAAGTATTGCAACTGCCCGTTTTCTTAACAAAAGAAAAAATAAGAATAACGCTCCAATAAGTCCTATAGTTGGTCCTCTTCCGAAAGTTAAAAGGAAAGCTAAAAACCCTGCTATTGATGAACATCCAAAGAATATTCGATTCTTTCCCTTAATAAAGAATGCAATAAGTATTGGCAGACTAAAGCCGAGGAAGGATGCCAGTATAAGCGTATTATAGCATATGGAAGCTATCCTTCCATTTTTATCCATTGGAGTAACAACAGGGATGCCTTTTATTACAAAAGAGAAATTAGTAAAATACTGGGATATTCCAATGATTGATACAGTTAAAACAAGTATTCCCAGGACTTTCACTAAACTTTCCAACTTCTCCTCTGTGTCAAAAAGTCCCTTTGCCAGGAAAAAGGCAAGAAGATAAGCTATGAAGGCAGAACCTGCATAAAAACTATGAATTTTATTTACTGCAAATATTGAGGATAGTAATACCGCTCCAAGGAGCGCGAGCTGAAACTTATCCAGTAAATTTAAAGAAAAGGTCTTTCTGGAAAACAGAAAAAAGAACAAAGAAAAGATCATTAAGGGGATAGATATATATGCTGATATCGGCGTAAAAAAAAGCGCCCCCAATAAAAAGTAAAATGCGATTTTTTCGAATCTTTTGTTCACCATATTGACTTGATAATAACGGACAATAGAGGTAAGTCAACTGTGTCATGATTGATTTTTCCTCCCTTCCCAAATTAACTATTTGACCATTTAACTATTTAACTTATTTTCTTTGTATCGTTGCTTCTTTGCTTATATTAAGGAACAATATGAAATTAAAGGCCAAGCCGTGGGTTTGCCCGGATGCTAAGGTCTGATTTTATACCTCTCTTAAATAATTTATATCCAAGGAATGCTATCATAGCCCCATTATCCATTGTAAATTCTACTTCTGGGATAGCCCATTCAATATCCAGTTCACTTAGACGTTTACTGAGGAGCTTGTTGGCTGATACTCCGCCCGACACCGATACGCATCTGATGCCTGTTTCATCTATTGCTCTTTTTAATTTTAGAATAAGTGATTCTATAGCTACCCGTTGAAAAGAAGCAGCTATGTCTTGAATTTGCCTTATACGTTCTTCCTGTGGTAACGCCTGATATGCATAGAGAACACTTGTTTTTAATCCTGAGTATGAGAAGTTTAACCCTTCAGGGTTGGGAACAGGAAAATTAAAAGCAAAAGCATCACCTCTCGCTGCCCATGATTCTATCTCGGGACCTCCAGGATATCCAAGCCCAATTAGTTTTGAAACTTTGTCAAAGGCCTCGCCACAGGCATCATCAAGTGTGTTTCCGAGGACCTCATAGTCTCCTAGTCCATTTACTTTGGTAATTTGAGTATGTCCTCCGGATGCCAGGAGGGAAAGGAATGGAGGAGTGAACTCCTTATGGCTGATGAAAGGTGAATAGATATGTGCCTCTAAATGGTTGATACCTATAATGGGAATATTGTGTGAAAAAGAAAGACCTTTAGCAAAATTTAAACCTACAAGTAAACAACAAAGAAGCCCTGGTCCATAGGTTACAGCTACTGCATCTATTTCAGAAAGAGAAAGACGTGTCTCTTTTAAAATTTCCTTTATCATGAGCAACAATCTTTGCGTGTGTTCTCTTGATGCAATCTCTGGGACAACTCCTCCGAATTTGGCATGAACCTCCTGAGAGTATACTTTATTAGCTATTATGGTTCCTTTTGTTAGTAAGGCAATTCCTGTTTCATCACAGGAAGTTTCGATTCCTAAGATAGTCACCGGGTGATTCTTATTCTATTAGGGATAACACGAATGAGTTTATTTTCTATTGTGATAGTTGTTATATTGCCGGAAGGAATAGAATCAGGTGATAAATAATTTATATCTTTAATAAAGCTCTTTGGACCCCTTATAGTTACCTTCTCAGGGTTGCTGCTCAGACCCTTGCTTAATATTATTCTTACGTCCTTAAAAATCAACGAATCTAGTTGGATTCTTATACTATCAGGACTTACGATTTTAAAATCTTTTATCCTTAAATATGCAGGGAATATAAAGACTTTTTTTTCAAGTTGGATAGTTATCAATCCAGGTTGTTTATTAGGGATTCTTATTTTTGGGATAATAGACTGTAGCATACTTTGTAATCTAACTTTCCCAGTCACTTCTAGAGTGATTGAATCAGAAGATGAGTTTGTCAGAATTAGATTCTTAGATGTTTTGATCCTTACCGGGTATTTTATTCGATTGGTGACAGTTGCATCAGTTTTTGCATAAAACCAGAATGCTATTCCCAAAACTAAAGAAATAATGATGGGAGCGATGTTTTTTCTGATGTTATATTTTTGTATCTTTAAGACCATCTAAAATTAAGGATTTGTTCTCTTTCCGAATCTCTCCTATTTCAATTCCAATATCAAGTTCTTCCGCAATTACTATCATTCCAATACCCATATTGAATACTGTATACATTTCCTTCTCTGGAATTTCTCCCCGTTCTGCTAAGAAATTAAATTCAGGAGGGGTTTCCCACTTCTTTGTATCTATATAGCAGGTAAGACCTTCTGGGATAATCCTCGGTATATTCTGATAAAATCCACCCCCAGTGATATGGATGAGTCCCTTGATTGAATCTAAATTCGGAAAGATCTCCTTGTAATAGGATCGGTGAGGTCTAAGGAGTACTTCTCCGAGCGTAGCCTGTAATTCAGGGATATAACTGTCAAGGGAGAGATTCAATTTATCAAAAATTATAGAGCGTATTAATGAGTAGCCATTAGTGTGAAATCCTGATGATGGTAGGCCGTATACTTTACTTCCTTTTTTTATACCTTGCCCATCGATTATCTTTTCTTTTTCTATAATGCCAGTGATCTCTGCTGCAAGGTCAAAAATATCATCTCCATAAATATCTGGCATTTCAGCTGTTTCTCCACCAATTAAAGCGCAGTCATTTTCTTTGCATGCATTAGCCATTCCTTGGATGATGGACATAATTATCTCTTTTTTCAAGTTTCCACAGGCGAAATAATCCAGAATGTAGAGGGGTTTAGCTCCCATTGTAAGAATATCATTTACACAATGGTTTACGATATCCTCTCCCAGACCTTCATACTTGTTTGCTTTTATTGCTATTAGTATCTTTGTACCAACGCCATCAATGCTGGAAACAAGAACAGGCTCTTTATATTCTTCAGGAATCTGATATGCTGCTCCAAATTTTCCAATTTGAGTTAACACAAACTTATTATGTGTTTCCTTGATTCTCGATTTGATTCCTGCCAGAGCCCTATCTGCTTCTTTTATATCGACTCCAGCATCCCTATAGAACATTTAAAGTTTTTCTTTTGCTTTTCTCAGGTAATGCTTAGCACCCGTATGATTGGGATCTGCGTCCAGAATCTTTTGGAAGTGGTTGACGGCTTTGCTATAATTACCCTGAACATATTCTTTTATCCCTAGTTTGTAAAGATTTTCTATCTCTGTTTTTGAGAGAGAGAGTTTCTTTTTCTTTGGAGTTGGTGTCTTTTTTGGTTTTGGCTCACTTTTAACGCTAGCTAAGCGGTTCCTTAAATCCTGTATATGTCTTTCTACTTCATTAGTAAATTCCCAACTTTTAACTTCAAGCCATATTGTGATTGCTTTCTCTAGGTCAGTAGCCTCAAGAGACCTTGCTTCCTCTTTCAATCCTGACACATGATACTTAATTGCATTTTCAACTAACTGGAGTCCTTCCTTTGCTTTTTCACTCTCGGGATATAATCTGAGAGCTGCCTCGAGTTTCATTTTTGCTTCTTTGAGTTTATTGTTTTTAAAATTCTCTGAAGCCATGGTGGTTAATTCTAATGATGATATTATATCCGGTGTAAGTTTTTCACTTAACTTCACTGTAAAATTCATCACTTGGTTTGGTCTTAGCGAGATCTTCGCCTGTTTTATCTTGTAATCAGGGGAACTCAAACGGAAGAGATAAACACCGGAATCCAGGGTAACGGTTATTCTCCCTGTGGGAGGAATATCAACCACTCTTTTCTCACCATTTTCATAGGTTAGTCTTCCCTGAATGGGTCTTCCGGTTTCTTTAGCCAGAAGACGAATATTTAACTGTCCCTTTCTTGGCTTTTCAAATGATAAGGCTTTAACAGAAAAACTGACATTTACTCTCGGAGTTATCGGTAATTCTTCTTCGTAGAATAAATGTTCCAATTTGGTAAATCCAATGGCCCCTTTGAATAGTCCATATTCATATTGCATCCCAAGATTAGCATCACGCCCATCTGTTTCAACAAGAAAGGATAGCCCGTGAGGTATTGATAATTTTAGGCCACCAAAGACCCCAATGGCAAATGTCTCATGTTCTTCATCAAAGAATACATCAAAGTTTAAGAGACGGCTAAGAGGTCCATACCCGACGAATCTACCCCGCCCCATCCCTATAGTTATTTCGAAATTTTCGTTGAATCTTCTACTGGTAACAAGATATGCTGATGCTACCTCCTGAGGTCTAGGGTCGTATCCTTCATCTGAATAAGTATTCGTAGTGTCACCTATTGCATGCCCAATCGGCGAAATATATTTCCTGTATGTAAGGTTATCTATACCCAAGGACAGACTGGGAATCATGCCATTCTGTTCTAATATCTGATATGATAAACCAATGCAAAAATCAGATGTGCTATACCAATTAAGTATTGCGTTAAATCTATTTATGGCTAACTCCAGTCCTGCATTAAAGTCGGTTGTAACTTCATTTTCAGAGCCAAAAGGATAACTTCCATTTGTATTTACAAATAGTCCTTTGGTGAAATTGGCACTTGGGATATCAATATATGATTCTTTTCCAGAGGTTTGAGCGGTAAGTGTAAATGCTATAAAAAATATGGAGAATATATTAAAACTTTGATAATGCTTCATTTATAGCCTCCTTCTTCACTTTTATATTAGATGGTATGTTACCTTTTGTCAAGTCTTAAATATCGAAAATCACATTGACTATCCAGTAGCCATCACGTTTTTTTACTTTTAGGCGGTGGTAAGTTACTGCTTTGATTTCCGTTCCCTCCTTAATTTCACCTGGGCTATATAGCTTGCCTTTCAGTTTAACTATATACTCAATGTTCTCTCTGTTAACAGAACATTCAGCTACGGCGAATCTCTGTTGCTCAAATAAGTACAGTATCTCTTCCAGAATCCTAACCAGTGCTACCTCCCTGTCATCTTCTTGTATTATAAATTCCTTTTCTTCATCACTCCCAATTTTAGCATGACCAATCATCAAATCCGAGAGTGCTAATATGGACTTTTCAATAACGGCCGGTAGAGAATTCCCCCTTACTCTTATTCCAATATCTGCGGTATGATCTATTATTTCGTAATCATCAGTGAAAGACATTGTGTATGAATCTTGTGCTTTCATACCACAATTGCTTTAAATGGTATGATATAGGCATTCTCTTTGAAAGGATTTCATAAGGAATACCCTTTAGGATTCTGGTGGCAAGATATCTTGTGCGGAGATAATGTGTACTGTCTGTTATTATATAAACCCTTTCTTTCTCATCAATAAATTTTCTTGAATTTATTAGATTATTATAGGTGGTTTTAGATTGATCCTCAACAATTCCTTTTAGTTTTGTGTTTCTCCTCACCCATTCTACTTCACTTTTTGCGCCTGAGAATATAACTTTGACTCCCTTTTTTCCTCTTAAAATGGATTCTGCATAACGCAACCTTTCTTTCATAATTTGTTCATTAGCTGAACCGAGTATTATAAAAGCGTATTTATCCATTTACCATCGCTCAATTATCCTGCTTTTCGGCATAGTTTCCTTATTTCCTATCTCATATGCTGAAAGGATCATATTTTTAACAGGCTTGGATGCCTTTTTCGTATAGATAAGAGCTATTGTTTCCTTCTTCTTTACTTCGTCACCCTCTTTTTTTATGAGTTTTAAGCCAGCTTTTGAGTCTACATCATTATCCTTTTTCTCCCTGCCAGCCCCAGTATGCAGAGTTGCTAATCCAATTTTGTAAGCATCAATAGACTCGACTATTCCATCTTTTTCGCTCTTAACCTCATAGGGATTAGGATAAGTCCTTAGTGCGGATAAATCACCTTTATGAAGTTCCACCATTTTTTCAAAACGTTTGTACACTCTGCCGCTTTTTAGGGTGTCTTTTATGTTCCCTGTAACTCCTGCTATTTTACACATCTCTTTAACCAGAGTGAGAGTAATTTCCACTGTGTCCTCAACAAAATTACCTTTTAGAATTTCAATAGATTCCATCACCTCAAGGGCATTTCCTACATTCCTTCCAATAGGTGATGATTGGTCGGTAAAAACGATTTTGATTTCTGTTCCAAGCGATTCTCCTACCCTTTTTATACACTCTCCTAATTTCTTAGCAGAATTGAGGTCTTTCATAAAGGCTCCCTTGCCCACCTTTAAATCAATTACCAATCCATCGAGGTCTTCCGATAGTTTTTTAGAAAGAATACTCGAAGTGATCAGTGGGATGGATTCTACTGTAGCAGTGACATCCCTTAAGGCATATAGTTCCCTGTCTACGGGTGCAATCTCTTTTGTTTGAGAGATTATGGAGCATCCTACCTCTTTTAATAAACTCTTGAATTCATCAACCCCCAGGGCCGCTCTGTAACCAGGTATTGACTCCAATTTATCTATTGTTCCCCCTGTATGTCCAAGTCCCCTTCCCGATATCATAGGAACAATTATTCCCATCTCTGCTGCAAGAGGTGCTAATATAAGACTTATCTTGTCTCCAACTCCACCAGTGGAATGTTTGTCTACTTTATAACCGGGGATGTCTTTTAAATCAAATGTCACACCTGTTTCAATCATTAACGAGGTTAGGTGAGTAGTCTCTTCAAAGTTCATTCCCTGATAATAGATTGCCATTAGAAGTGCACTGACCTGGTAATCAGGTATTTCTCCCTTTCTTACCCCAAGTACAAATTTTTCTATTTCAGTTTTTTTTAGTTGCTTGCCATCCCGCTTCTTTCTAATTATTTCAACCATAAAAAAATTCCATTTTTATTTTCTACCTACAGGCATTATACATAAAGGAGATTCATCCTCGGGCATATTCATTATCCTCTTTATCTCATTATCATTGAATGCTCCAACAACTACTGTGCCAAGATTCGAAGGCACAGCCTGTAAATAGATATTTCCAGCAGCATGGCCCACTTCCATGTGGACATATCTTATACCCCTTTCACCATATTTCCTGGTTGTTCGCTCATAGACTGCGAAAAATACTATGTCTATAGCTCCTTTTTCTACCCATACTTGTCCCAAAGCAGCATTACATATTTCTCTTCTCTTGTCTCCTTCTTTAATCATATGAAGTTCATGCGCATAAGGATTATACTTATAAATTCCCGGTGACAGTTTATCTACATTACCAACTACAACATAAACCTCCAAGGGGTATAGCGCGCCTGCAGAAGGAGCAGACCTGAATCCTCTCTTATCCGTTATGCCCTGTGCTGCCCACAGAAGTTGTGAAACTTCTTGGATTGTTAACAACTCGTCTTTGTATCTCCTCGTAGACCTTCTTTTTAGTAGAGCCTTTTCAATTGAGAAAGGACTGTCATACACTGGTTCAGGTAGTTTTATTCTTGCTCTCGAGGAAGTTGCCTCTTCCACCTTATCTGCTCCTGTTAGAGTTAGAGGAGTTGTAACTGCGAGGAGGATGATAACTATCATTGGTAAAGGATGCAAATTTTTCATTCATTGCCTCCTGAGATTTACTTTTGTATCTAAGTCTAAAAACTTTTGTCTTTAGTTCTGATAAGGAGTACCATTGAAAATATACTTGCATTATCTCTTTGTTTTTCATCTTTGCAAATCCATATTTTCCAATATAATACATTTGAGAAAGTATGAGTCAAGGTAGAAATATTGCATAGATAATATGGCAATAGTTTAATTGCGAGGGTAAACTCTGGATGAATGGAAATGATTTAACAGGTTATTCTGACTATACCAAATTTTTTAGCAATGTCTATTTGATAATCATCTTAATGTCAAAGTCCAATACATGTTATATTTTAGCAAGGATATATAAATGAAATCATTCTGGAAAATCTTCACGATACTTTTCATTTCATTCGTTGTTGCAGGTTCATTTTGGTTTGGTTTTCCCACAAGATATATTTCAGTTTCAGGAAAAGCAATCATTTTGTTCGTCTTCGGATGCTTAATTTTATCCTTAATGATGTCTTTCATAATAAGCTACTTTAATATCAAGCATTTTACAAAACCAATTAAAGTTCTCACGGAAAGCGCAACAATAGTAGGGAAAGGTGATTTAGCTTATAGAGTAACTCTAAGAACCTCCAGTGAATTACAGGATTAGAGTGAAGTCTATTTAGAAAAAAGTTTATCAATCCTTTAAGATAATTATAGATTGCCCAGGATTATTCCATCTATTTAGAAAAAACCTGAACTCTTCTGTGGCATCTCTGGATATTATACCTCTTTTAAAGGATATATCCTTTTTGAGTATAAATTTCTTATCTTCCTTTTGAAAGGAAATTTCTAAAGAGCATAATGAATCTGCATACTCTCCTTTTTCTGGAGTTATGAAGGTGCTCATATCCTTTAAGTCTGTGATATATGTAAATGAGAGGTTTGTATTTTGGGGAATTAATAGGGGGGTTTTTCTTTTCTCTTCGACATTCAGGGGATAGTAATCCCCGATTGATAGACCCGCTCTCGGGAGTTCAATTATAGAAAATTCTCCCTGAAACACAGGATTAATCTTACCCTTTAGTTCCAGCTTTAAAGGGAGTGAAAATGAGTCAATATCTTTAAAATCAAATTCGCTGATTTCTCCAAGGGACTGGAACTCACCTTTTATCTTTTCCATTATTTTATCTTCGTTATCCGCATAAAAATCTCTTCCGCTTGCGCCATATAGTCCAGAGTATTCAATAGTCGCAACAAATGTTTTTTTCAGAGGATTAATTTCAATAACCTGTCTGATGGAGTTAAAAGCCTCTGGATCAGAAGGCAAGTAATATAATTTAAGAGTGTCCTCATTCAAGAGTATCGCTGGTTTTTTACTGAATTCATAGAGAAACTCTGGAGAATATTTGACATCATCAGGATTCAAAAAGAATTCATCACTTTTTATAAGGATTCCTTCGAATACAGGAAGAAGTGTTTCTTTGATAAATTTATTCCTGTCAAAAACAAGAATTAAAGAAGGATTCTGCTCCCTACTTTTTAATATTGAGTATAGAACCTTAGCTCTCTCATAAATCGTTCCTCTACCCGATTTTATAACTTCATTAACGCTCCTTGTCTCTATCCCTGTTAAAGAATCAGGTATCTCAATTAATTTAATCTCTTCTCTTATCCACTCTAAGGGTTCTTCTATATCGCCGATTTCGATATCAATTTTGTTATCCTCAAAGAATGATGTTCTTATTAAGCCATTCACGTCTTCCCACTTCATTGTGGAAATGAAAAGTGAAGGAGCAAAGGCAGAGAGTGGTGGTTGATTTGATTCCTCCGGGACTGCTGGGATCGAATCCAGTTCAAAGGTGTAGGTATTCCCTTTCTTTTTTGCACTAATGTTACCCTTTATACTATAGTGAAACTCTTTATCCCGAGGCAATCTTACAGTAACTATTCTTTTTTCTACAGGTATCCTTGAAGAAAAGATTATCATCTTTGTTAGATCGGGATTTTGGCATACCTTTTTCTTCCTGTATTTTATTTCAGTGATTGAGCCCTTCTTTAAGTCGAGGAAAGAGACGTCAAGGAATTTAATGTTCGAGAATTCTGGATATCCTTCAACATCCGGATGGGTAACTATATTCATGGCATTTTTTGTTACTGGAACAACTTTTCCATCGGGATTTCTTGTTCTTGCATAAAAAATCTCAACATTTTCCTTTTTCTCATCAAAGACTATCCTTTCTGAGCCATATCTTCCGGCACCAGTAGGATCAAGTATCTGAAGGCTCTTGGTAACCTCGGTAAATAGAGTGTCGCCATCAAAATAGAAGAGGGTTGAATAGAATAGTACCTTTGCACTATATGCGAGAATCAAAAATATCATCTATAGATCACCCATCCTTTATTCTTATTTATAAAGCTTTTTACAGCCTGGTATAATTTTTTATAATCTCTTACAGGGACTACAGTTTTTTTAACCTCAATTCTTCTTTTCAGATTAATTGTGTCATCTTGATTCTGGACTCTAAGCTCCATAGTTAGATAGTCATCTGAGTAAAAAAATGGTTCAGGGATGCTGATGATACGGTCAGCTGGTGATAGGTGGATCTCTTCTTCTACCAAATAGCCGGAAACGGAGTAAAGATTTAAGGGGAAGTTTCTTTTTTCTTTAGAGAATCCATATCTAAAGAAGTAGGGTAGAGAGTAATTGAAAATAAGAGGTCTTAATAGTTTAATATTTTTTGTATGTATTATGGGAGTAGAAGATATATTTGTACTCATGCTAAAGTTTTTAGAAAAATCATCAACATCCATAATTTCATAATTTCCTATATCAAAGTTTCTTGTAAAGCTATTAATTGTATTACTTATATATCTCTCTACCTCTTCACTTCCTTTGCCCCTAATTGCTCTCCTCATTCTCCTATCAAAGTCTCCTGAAAATGTTCCCTTTATTTCTGAAATGAGCGTATCACCCTTTATGTTATCTTTGATTTCGATCCCTTCCTGATTTTCGCAGATGTTACCAATAGGTATTTCCCTCAGGGTGTCTCCCTCATCACTTGCATTTATTATTTCCTGACCCCATTCAAATGGAGGAAGCCATGCTCTTCCCCCTGCTCCTATAGTTGGATCTAAGTAGATAATTCTATCATTCCATTTAAGGCCAACGATGGCGTGATTTGTCTGATCAGCAGGGAAATCCTCAATTCTTGCCCCGACCATTGTAATTGCATAGTAAGCGTCAAGCCCAGATGCTTTTAACATAGCAACAAGGAGTGCTGCCTTATCCTTACATACTCCGGACCTCTTTTTAAGTGTAATCTCTGGAGGATGGGGAGCATATCCCTCTCTTTTTTCTTCAATAAGACCGAGATACCGGATCTTTGATACAAAATAAAAGAGTCTGTTTATTTTCTCAATGTCAGTTTTTGCATCCATAAGTAAGCTATCTGTGAAGGAGGTCACATAGTCATTAGGTTCTAAATTTGCACGCGAAAGATCACTCTCAAGCTGTGATAATTTTTCCCATGAGGAGATATTTGAGATGATCAACTTCAAAAAATTATTGTAGCGGGAGCCCATCATTGGTTCATAGGAAACACCAGGAATATCTCTGCCGACGAATTTATAGATGACAGAGTCCGATTTCTCCTGTCTTGATACATCCAATTCTCCGTTGTAAATTCGGTAAGATATTTTCTTCTCTCTGGGGATTTTAAGTACGTATTCCTTGTATTTTATTGGAGTGTCGAATTCCTGAAAGAGTTCAATATAATTGAAATATCCAGGATAGGGTGTCATATGATTTTTATCCCCCATTGGTCCGAGCCAGGTTCCACCAATAATCTCTGTAGAGTATTCCAACCTGTCGCTATCCGCTATTCCGGAGACAGGAAGTTCTATATTTCTATCGCCCCAGAAGATTGTGCCACCAAGAGCTGCGGGTGCAGGGATATCTTTAGCATTATTGATGTCTAAATTTATTGTATCTCCGTTTTCTTTAATAATCATAGCGTAAAGAAATTTCGCCTCATTATATCCCGGCGTATATGAAATTGATATGGAGGATGGTGATTCTTTTCGGTCGTTGAATATTATTGTTTTAGTTTCGCACCGTATACTTGTTCCATCTAAGGAGACCTGTTCAAATATTATATCTTGTTCAATTACTTTCCCTAACTTTTCCTCAAGAATTGGTTTTCTTACAAAGGTATAACAACCTGATAATATTAATAAATATAGAATAAGGAGTCTTTTCACAGTTTTAATAATACTAATTTTCCCGAAATTAGTCAAGAGATACATTTTGCTCTTTCTACCCAGTTTTCCTTTGTGTTAATATACCTGTGATAATAAGGAAAAGACCTATTACTGTTGGAAGTAATATTTTCTCTCCAACTACAAAACGAATTACTATAAGGGAGAAGAACGGAGATAAATAAATTAAATTGCTAACCTTCGCAGTTGTTTTGGACAGAGAAAGAGCTTTCAACCATAATACGAAGGTAATACCCATTTCAAAAAGACCTACATAAGTTGCACCGAGGATTCCGGGGAGAGAGGGGAGGGTCAACCTTCTAGAAAATAAAAGGGAAAGCAATATAAAAAAAAGTGCAAATACAAAATTCAGAAATAATTTAGCAACCTCATCCCGCTTATCTTTAACATTATAAATCCAGAATAAAGACCAGACTATAGTGCTACTTAGTGCCAGAGCCACTCCAAATGGATTTGTAACCCTTAAAGTTAGAATATTGCCATGAGTTGCAATGATTAGTACCCCAATGAAACTGATGATTATGGCAAAGATACTCATGGAACTTATTTTCTGTTTAAGCAAGGGAATTGATAGTAAAGTGAGTGTTATTGGCCATAAGTAATTAAGAGATAACGCTTCCTGAGCTGGAAGTATAGAATACGCTTTGAACAAAATAATATAGTAGAGGAATGGATTTAAGAATCCAAGAAGTGCAGAATGCAGATAATCCTTTTGTGAATATACTTTAAATAGATTGAGCTTTTTCCGAACAGACAGGATAACAAAAAGAGCAATAATTGAAACGATGCAGGCATAAAATAAAAGATGTAGATAATCTAAATAACGCAATGCAATCTTAAAAACAGAGGCAACCGTTGACCAGAACATTACGGAGAGTAAAGCATAAATATAGGCAAGTTTTTGATTTTTCATTATCCTTGAAATATGATTAAGAAATCTACGGAAAAGTCAATAATGATTTATTAAGTTATATCTTGAGAAGGTGTATATGAGTATGTGGGTATATGAGTTAGTTGGTTAGTCCGTTAGTGCGTTAGTCAGTTACCAAATCCTGAATCCCAATACCTTAAACCTGTCTCCCGTCTTCTGTCCCCGGTCTTCGGTCATATATTTACTTGAAACCTTGACACCTTAGTTTATGCACATAAGATTTTACCATGCAGGTGAAAGGCGTTGATTTTCTTTTGACCTTTAGATGCCCCTCAAAATGTAAACATTGCTGCTACAAAGCCGGACCTGAAAGAACAGGATTTATGAAACTGGAAGATGCAGAACAATGGTTAACAGAGCTTGCAGAAACACAGCCTCTTCAATCCCTTACGGTGCATGGAGGTGAACCCTTCCTCTACTTTGATGTTCTAAAGGGAATCTTTGCCTACTCTACTTGAAAACTATAATTATTCCGAGCATCCAATCATCCGAATTATCGCAGAAAACCATCCGATAGGACTCCTCCGGTTGGCAAAAGAAAAAGGCTATAAAGAAGATAAAAAGTTCATGAATGAATGCCACCTCTGCTATGAGATGAGAAAATTCTTAAGCCCCTATTATCCACAGTATCTGGCTCCAGCAAGCTGCTACTGACCCACTGCATCGCTAGTTTTTGACATATTGAAACAATCACAGGTTATTGAAAGTAAACAAAGACATAATAGTATAAATCATTCATTGTTTTATTGTATGCGCGGTACTTGACTTTTGACGATTTATTACATCTTTACGATAGATTAATTACAAAGCAAGCCAGAAGGTGAAATGTCGCCCTGGTCCTGGATAGTCCCTATCATAGTAGGAATAACCGAAGTTTGCTATGTGTTTTTCATCTATGATGTTTTCAATTCCAAGACCTACCTTGAGAGTACCAAATGTTTTCTCTATGGAAGCGTCTAAGTCCAAATATGGTCCTTTTCTTTTCCAATCCCCCGGATAGTCGAACCATTTCTTTTTTAAATCAATCAACTTCCCTGAAATTTCAACCATAACAGGCCCTTTATATCTAAGGATACCTGAAAGAGAATGCTTTGGCTTGTACTGCAAGTCTCTTTTTAGAGTGTCCAGGTCATCATATCCAGCGAGATATGAATAATTAATCGAGTAAGAAAGGTCTTCAAACCTTCCATTGTATCCAATATCAATACCATAGATTCTTGACTTGTATATATTATAAGGCTTCCAATCTGAACCGTATCCAATCCTATCTTTTACATCTTGAATACATCCTGAGACTGAAAATTCTCCAAGTTCTATCCCAACATTGATGCCAACGGAATGCTCAGGGGTTAGATTCTCATTGGAATAATGTGGCCAGTATAGGTCATTTAATGTCGGGGCACGGAAGGCTGTTCCAGCAGATATGTATCCATTAATATTTCCATTATAACGAATACCAAAAGTTGCAGATGGATGGAATCCAAAGCTTCTGTACCAGTCCATACGAGTAGACCCAAAAAGATTTAGTTTATTAAAATTATTAGAAGTGGTCAAAGATATTCCAGCATTTCTCTCACCTGCATACCAGGATGTAGTATCTCCATTGGATTTAAATTGATGCATAAAAATGGTGTCCTGCTCAACATGTAAGGATAGGGTGAGCCATTTGTATAAAGCCTTAAAATCAAGTTGTGCAACAAAGGTCGTATACTCATCATATTCATTAATAGTATCACCAGTGAAATAATCACTGTAACGACTCTCTGGTTCCATTAGTTCCCATCTGATATCTGGGGTTATGATTATTCCGATATCTCCAATTCCAAATATATTCTGATACGACAGGTCAATAAATTTGGTTGTTTGTCTGTCATATAGGTTCGTTGTGGTAGAGTCACCGAACACAGGAACAAAACCGATAGGAGGGACAGGACCAGGGAGTCCAACAGTTCTGTAAGTGCCAAGAAGATTCAGTCCTTTCCAGAATAGCGTTGCTCCATATCTTTCATAATCTGAATTATTTCGCATCCCCATGCCTTTTTCGAGATTTAGACATCCTGACAAGCCGGATTTATTTCCACTTAAGCTCACAGAAATCCTAGGTAAGGAATTTCCTTTAATTATTATTTGATTCTCCTTGCTCTCTGTTATAAAATTTACTATTCCACCCACAGCGTTAGAGCCCAGAAAAACCGATGAGGGGCCTTTTATTATTTCAATCTTTTCTACAGAATTTAATGGGATAGCAGAAAGATCAAAACCGCCGGTTCGGGGGTCACTTAAACGATGTCCGTTTAAGAGTATGAGAGTGTGAGTGGGAGATACGCCTAAACTCGTAACCTGAGTTACACTTCCAGGGGTGCCATACTCGGTAATCTTTATTCCTGCTTTTTTTTCTAAGAATTCCCCAAGGTTTGAGATGGTTAATGTTTCATCTACTTTGATAGTCTTGGCATGATAGGGGAGATCGTCGAATCTTTTTGCCGTTATTGTAATACCAGATGATTGCCAGTAAGTAATTGCGAGTAAAAGTAGTAACATATTACCTCCTTTTTAGCAGAAGAAGAGATCTCAGGGGCGAGAGTATATGGGTAGATGGGTGGAAGAGTAGATGAGTTATTTTCGATTGAATGAAACCTATTAAAGATTCTAAATCCATATATTTCATAATTATTAACTCCTTTCTATATCTTTCTATATACTCATTCACTCATTTACTGATTTACCAATTCACTCATTTACTCATTAACTCTTTTTCTTAACTGTTTAACTATTGGAAAGAGAATAAGACCATAGATTATCCCTTGTGTCCATATATGCCAGAGCACGAAAGGTAGCCCAAACACAAGATAAGCAAGGAAAGTCTCCTTCGTAGGGAAGAATAAGAATCCAACAGATGTTGTAATCATATCATAAACAAAAGTTACAAGGATTCCAAGAAGAACCAGGACATAAACTTTACCCCATTTTTCCCTTTTGTAAATCCCTCCCATATAACCTGTGAACATTCCTCCTAAAACTTGAGCCATTAGTAAAGGTAGGGGAGAGGGACCAAGCGGATTTGCAAAACCAAAGATTAAGAAACTAATTGCCCCGACTAACATGCCCGCGCTACTACCAAGGAGAATACCCGAAAGGAAGATAGTTGATGTAATTAGTTCAAGATTGGGCACAAATGAGAGAATGTAGCCAAGCGCAATAGCTAATGCAGTAAAAACGGCAATCCTTGATATCAATTTAACTCTTTCCATAATATTTTCAAAAATCAAAAAGGCTACCGAGGGGTAGCCGATTATCTTATTCTTCCTCCCCGCGGAGTACTTGTAGATAGCAGGTCTCCTGGCTTGTGGCCAACCTACTCATCGCGCCTTCCCATCGTTATGACAGTGGCTAAGTGCGACTTTCGTTGCCATTTACAGTAGCGGGGCTGCAACGGATTCTCACCGTTTTCCCTTAACTACCTACTATGTTATCTGTAGAATAAAGTATTTTTTAAAGGATGTCAAGAGGAAAGTTTTATATTTTGACCACAAAGGCACAAAGGACACTAAGATAATTTATATATTATTGACACAACTATAAAACCAAATAAGAAACAAAGAATAATGGGTATCACAGAGTAAATTTATATTTAGAATAACGCAATAATGAAGCTCTCTCTCATTCTTAGAATTCTCTGTGCACTCTTTGCCTTCGTGGTAAGTATGATTGGGCTGGTTTGCTTTAAACTAAATCTTCTTATTTGTATTCTTCTGGAGTGAAAAATTGGTGATTTTTCATTGTAACGACATCGTCGTTACACTCCAAATATAAAAGATTGTTTTTTCGTGTTTTCTGTTTCCTCTTTGCACGCTGTGTCTTTGTGGTGAATTTCATTCTTACCAAGGTGGGTTTTGTAAGATATCTCCCAGAAGGTAGAAAGAGCCGGTTACTAAAATCACATCATCTTTAGTAGCATCAGATATTGATTTCTTAAGAGCTTCTACTGGATCCTCTATTATATTTGATATTTCAATACCTGCTTTCTCTGAATTACTTATTATCTCTTCAATTTTAATCGTTCTGGGGTATAAAATGGTTGTCGGATATAATTTTTTGACTATCGGTTTTATCTCATGGAGCATTCCCTCAACATCCTTGTTAGAGAGACACGAGAACACAAGAAGGACAGGTTTCTTGAAAACATCCAGAATGGCTTCTTTAAGAACTCGGATTGAGGCCACATTATGAGCACCGTCGAGAACTATATAAGGTTCCTTTTGAACTATTTGAAATCGCCCGGGGAAGCTAGATAGGGCTAAGATTTTATTTATTTCCTTGAGCTCTACCGGTATTCCAGCCTCCCTGCAGGCTCTAATTGCGAGAGATGCGTTCATTGCCTGATGTTTTCCAATGAGACCAACGTGTATTTTATCTCCTTTGAGTCTAAATACTGTTCCTTTCTTTGATACAGAGATAACTTCATAGTTTTCAATAAACTTGATATTTCCATTTACTTTATCTACCAAGATTTTCCGAACTTCTGGAAGTTGTGGGGCTGAGATATTGATACCCTCCTCCCTGAGTATGCCAGCTTTCTCATAAGCGATCTCCTCTATTGTGTCCCCAAGAACGTCTGTATGGTCTATACTTATTGGTGTAATGATGGATATTAATGGGCGTGTGACATTGGTTGTATCAAGCCTTCCTCCCAATCCTACTTCAAAGATAGGGTAATCAACTTCTTTTCTCTTGAATAAGAGGAATGCGGCTGCTGTAAGCGTTTCGAATACACTTCTTTTTCCTCCTAAAGCGGATAATTCACCAATTAAAGAAGCAAATATTTTTTCGGAAATATTCTTTCCGTTTATCTTAATTCGTTCTCTATAACTCGTAAGGTGAGGTGAAGTATAACGACCTGTAGAATAGCCTGTGGCTCTGCATATCTCATCTATTAAATATGCTGTGGATCCCTTTCCTTTGGTGCCTGCGATAAGAAAACCCTTGAGACTCTCGTGTGGATTGCCAATATCCCTTAGAAATTTACGAAAGTTATCTAAAGAATCAGGATATTTAGGTTTTGAAACTTTCTCTCTATCTATTAGGGATTCCAGATAGGCTAAGGCTTGTTTGTAAGTCATTTAATAATTTTAAGGTTTCAAGTGTTTTACCTACCCCACCTTTCAATTAATTTACTGCAAATAAACGCAGATTGTCACAGATCAAAAATAATCCCTAAGACCTAACACCCAAGACCTAAGACCTAAAATCTACCACTTAATCCTTACTCCATAATCCTGATCTGAATCCTTTGCACTTTCCCAATCCAATAGACATCAAATTAATTCTACTCACCAAATAGCATCCGCTCCTTCATTTCTGCCACAGCCCTTTCCATCCCTACTATAATTGCTCTGGAAATGATAGCATGTCCTATATTCAGCTCACTAATTTCTTCAATCATTGCTATTTGTCCAACATTAAGGAGATTAAGACCATGACCAGCATGAACCTCAAGACCTCTTGCTATTCCGACCTGTGCTGCTTTTTCTATTTTTTTGTAATTTTCACCGAACGGATTCTCGCTATATCTCCCTGTATTCAGTTCAACAGCGCAGGCACCTAAATCTGGTGCCATCTTCACTGCCGTAACGTCAGGCTCGATAAAGAAAGTCACCATTATCCCTGAATCTCTTAGTTTAATAGCTGTTTTCTCTATCTCCTTCGGAACGGCTTTGAGATTTAGACCCCCTGCGGTAGTCAATTCCTCTTCCCTTTCAGGAACGAGACATACCCAGTCTGGTTTTACGTCCAGGAGGAAATCTTGAATTCCTTTGTCTAGAGATGCTTCAACATTCAAATGTGTTTTAACAACCTCCTTTAAGATCCTGATATCCCTCTCTTTTATATGTCTCCTATCTATTCTAATGTGAACAGTTATACTATCAGCCCCTGCAGATTCTGCCAACATGGCTGCCTCCACAGGGTCGGGGTAACCTGTTCCCCTCGCTTCTCGTATAGTTGCTACATGGTCAATATTAACTCCCAGTCTCATCTTTTGTATAACCTCCTGTCTGTTTCTCTAAGTCTTTTAACAAGCAACTTAATTAAGAGCCTAATCATAGGTTCTTCTTCTAATTTTTCCTGCAATTTGTCTGCATCAAGGACTGAAACGACTGTATTCTCAATTGCCTTTGCTGTTGCACTGCGCACTTGCCTGTCTATAACCCCCATCTCCCCAACAAAATCTCCCGTTTTAAGATCGGCCACCCATTCCCCTTTTTTCTTGATTCTTACCCGGCCTTCCCGTATTAAAAACATCTCCTTGGCAATATCACCTTCCGCAAAAAGGACATCACCTACTTTGAAACGCCGGGTTTTACTGCTCATCTACCTCCTTCGGGAGGGTTTCTTTTTCTCCCATGCTGCGACGATAGGTGCAACGATGAAGATCGAAGAATAAGTACCTATAATGACACCCACAAGGAGGGTAAAGGAAAAACCATGGAGAATTCTTCCTCCAAGAAAATAGAGAGAGATAAGCACGAATAGGGTCGTTACTGAAGTAATTATCGTTCTTGCAAGTGTTGCGTTTATTGAAATATTGATTATCTCATCATATGGCTTACCACGGAAGAGTCTTAAATTCTCCCTTATTCTGTCGGAAATCACAATTGAGTCATTGATGGAATATCCAAGGATTGTGAGAAGACCGGCGATGATTGGAATATTGAACTCGACGTTTGTAAGTGAAAGTACTCCAATTGTGACCAAGAGGTCATGTAGAAGAGCAACAACGGCCGCAACACCAAAGCGGAATGTAAATCGAATAGAAACGTAGATGAGGATGCCGATCATTCCAACGAGTAGAACCCAAAATGCTCTTGACTGAAGGCCTTTACTTACTGCTGGCCCCACAAGTTCCTCTCTCGGAAAATAAACCTTTTTATCCTTGAATTGCTCTCTTACTTTATCTTTCATATTTTCTAATGAGAGCCCTTTAGTTCCTTTGACCTTTATCAGGAATATATCCTTACCTTTATATCTCTGGATTGTTGCTCTATCAAATCCGATATTGGATAAAGCAGTTCTCATTTCTTCAGAAGTAACTGCTTCTTCTTTAAATTCTACTTCAAAAAGATATCCACCAGTAAAGTCTACACCATATTTAGGACCCTTATGGATACCGAGGGAGACAATCCCAGCAAAGATTAAGAGTCCTGAAAAGACAAATGCCCCTTTACGTGCCCCTATGAAGTTGTATTTTGGATTTTTAAAGAATTGGAACATTGGTAGTGTTTTAAGCCCCTTTTGTGTCCAGTACTCAAATATGTTCCTTGTGATGAATATTGCAGTAAAGAAGCTGGCTGCAAGACCAATTGAAAGAGTAATTGCAAAACCCTTTATTGGACCGGTTCCAAAATAGAAAAGTATGATAGCAGCAATAAATGTGGTTGCATTGGCGTCTAATATTGTGGTGAATACTCTATCATACCCGCTAACTATTGCTGTTCGTATAGTTTTTCCCGAAGCGATCTCCTCCCTTATTCTTTCAAAAATCAGGACATTTGCATCTATAGCAGCCCCTATTGTCAGGACTATTCCCGCAAGGCCGGGTAGGGTTAAGGTAGCTCTGAACCCTGAAAGAACTGCTAAGAGGAAGGCTAAGTTAAGAATTAGAGCGATCATAGCTATTACACCAGATTTACGGTAATAGATGCCAATAAAGAAGAAAACCAGGATGCCACCCAGTATAAGTGCCTTTGAACCTGATTTTATTGAGTCGATTCCAAGGGATGGACCTATAGAACGCTCTTCTATTATTTTTAGTGGTGCCGGTAGAGCACCTGCTTTTAGGACGATTGCCAATGTCTTTGCTTCCTCCATAGGAGCAGTCCCGAGTGTAATGACAGATCGGCCACTGGGGATTCTTTCCCGGACTACCGGGGCTGATTGAACAACGCCGTCAAGCACTATAGCTATTCGTCTTCCCACGTGTGCCCCGGTTATCTGTGCCCACTTTGCCCTCGCTTCCCTTGTCATTGTTAGATCTACCCTTACACCCATAGGATTATTCTCAGTTCCCACTCCAGGTGTTGCGTCAAGGATTGCACTTCCGGTGAGGAGGGGTTTTTCTTTCAGAAGATATAAGGGAAAATATTTGTATCCCTCTTGGATTACTTCTTTACCCCACTGGAAAATATAACCAAAGGGAATTTGTTTCTCTACTGAGGGGGTTTTAAATAAGGAATCAAGTAAGGGCTGATAAGACGAGACAATACCATAAACCTGAACAGATGGACCTATGAAGTAACCAAAGAGATTAAATGTATCACCCTTGATTTCTTTTAAAGCCTCATTAACACTGTTGAGAGTATTCTGTAACATAGTGGGTTCTGCAACTGACTTGAATTCCAGTAGAGCAGTTTTCCCTATAATTTCCCTTGCCTTATCTCTATTTACCACACCTGGCAACTGAATCATAATTCTATCCTGCCCCTGTTTTCTAATATCGGGTTCGGAAACTCCAAACTGGTCGATTCTGTTTCTAATGACCTCAAGGGCTCGGTCTGCAGCACCTTTAATCTCTTCTTCTTTAAGATTGGATTTATCTACTTCCATAACCATGTGCATGCCGCCCTGCAAGTCCAGTCCAAGATGGAGAGCCCTGGATTCAATGGACTTGAGTTTGTCTGGTGGTATGCGATGCATCTCTTCCCTGTTAAGAGAGAAATAAACCCATGAATAGTGTAGCTGCCAGATAGCAAGAATGACCACTATAAAAATAAATAGCCACTTCCATTTTAGATTTTTCATTCACACCCTCCTACCATCATTAATCAGTCAAACAAAGATTTCCTCTCCGTCAGCGATTATTTCATTCAGCGCTTCCTTAAAGTAATTTTTTTCCGTTATGACATCCGTTCCTATCTGATTCTTGTAGAATTTCCATGATCTTTTGATTTCATCCTTTAGAAGTTCCACGAGATTTCCATTTATTCTGCCCCTCTTGACCTCATCTTTGTGATAAAGCAGGATATCTTTTGCAAGTGATCGAGCAAGCCTTTTCGCCTTAATATGCTTTTCCTTTTTATCTTCACTCCAGAAATCCGGGAAAGCCGGTTTCTTTACCACCTCCACCCCTTTTTCCTGGAAGGACATTAATACCTCTTTTGCATCCCTAATGCTGGGAGGCGCACCTATTTCTACTCCAATCTTCTTTTCTTCCCTTACCATAGTTGGTTTTGCAGATACTTTTTCTGATATGGGTTCAGCAAGTTTTTCCTCTTCTATGGGAATTAATTTAATATTAAGTGGTTCTCTATAGACAGTAAAAATGTTAGAACAATTGGGGCACCGTACTGGTCCTCCTCCTATAGGGATAACGGAATCTGTTATTTTATATCTCTTTTTGCACTTGGGACACTCGGTAATCATCTCATCCTCCTATTTTTTTATAACTAATACGAAATGTAAAAAAGGTCAAGGGGGAATTTTCATTTTGCACTAGGGTTAAATCTTTTGGCTCTTTGTGATGAAATCTTCTTTCGCCATCCATCAGTTATTTTGGTCAGTGTGTGTAGAGTTTTCTCCAGATCTTCAACAGGTGGCAATTCAAAAATTACGTATCCTTCAAACTTGCTCATAAATTCTGTGACTGGATCCCAGTTGATTTTTCCTTTGAAAGGCATGAGGTGATCATCATTTCCTTCCATATTCGAATCAGATATGTGGCAATGTTTTATTCGTTCGCCGAGCAAATTCAGGAATTCCTCAACACGGTCACCTTTTGCTGCAGCATGCGATGTGTCAAGGCATATATTAAGGTCAAATTCATTTGAAAGTGATTTTAGAACCTCTGGTTCAGAGCCAAAATAAGGTGGTATGGTATTTTCAAGAATTGGTTCTACTTTCCATTCGTTTGCAAATTCTTTAATTTCATTTAAACTTATCCTGGTCTGTTTCAATAGGCCGGATTTAGATCCTGGATGAACTATAACTCTTGGAGTTTTTAATCTATCTGCTACAAGAATGGTCTTTTCTACCTCCCTGACAGATTTCATTCTCACCCATTCTTCTCCTGTAGAGAGATCTACCCATCCAGGAGGATGGAGTGCAATAGCTTTAATTCGTCCTTTTTTAAGACGTTTCTTGACTTTTTTTATTTCACCGGTGTCTTCGTATTTAAAATGTGGTAAATCGCATCTAATCTCTATCCATTTAAAGGAGCTTTTCCCTACTAAATCGATGGTAGAATAGATATCTTTATCTTTTGCTATAGTGGATGATATACCAAATTCAATCATTTTGCGGATAATATATTTATTTTCAGTGTATGCAAGGGGAGATGGTCGCTTCGCTCCATTTAATGTAATTAATGGTCAATTAGTCGATTGGTTAATTAGTACTTCCCATCCTTCCCCCTTTTTAACTATTTGACTATTAAACTATTTAACCAATCAACTATAATTGTGGGTTGACATTAAATAATATTTTATCTAATA
>Ga0315549_1000205_pt1 | contig 73084 bp, 69 predicted proteins | sample SalMarSW160200MG_FD_203101 | JGI IMG/M metagenome (GOLD analysis project Ga0315549, IMG submission 203101) | Salt marsh sediment microbial communities from the Plum Island Ecosystem LTER, Massachusetts, United States - Salt Marsh Sediment SW1601-200 ...
AACTTCGGGATAAGGGGTGCCTGGATTCCAGGCGGCACAAAATTGGCCCAAGCGACTGTTTATCAAAAACACAGGTCTCTGCTAAAGCGTAAGCTGAAGTATAGGGGCTGATACCTGCCCAGTGCTGGAAGGTTAAGGAGAGGTGTCATGATATTTATATCGGCAGCACCGAACTGAAGCCCCAGTGAACGGCGGCCGTAACTATAACGGTCCTAAGGTAGCGAAATTCCTTGTCGGGTAAGTTCCGACCCGCACGAATGGTGTAACGACTTGGGCGCTGTCTCAACGAGGGACTCGGTGAAATTGAAATACCCGTGCAGATGCGGGTTACCCGCGACAGGACAAAAAGACCCCGTGGAGCTTTACTACAGCTTGGCACTGGGCCTGAGTTCATCATGTGTAGAATAGGTGGGAGGCTTTGAAGCTGGGGCGCCAGCTCCGGTGGAGCCATCGTTGAAATACCACTCTTGGTGAATTTAGTCTCTAACCGTGGAGCAAGCCATGGGACAGTGTCTGGTGGGTAGTTTGACTGGGGCGGTCGCCTCCTAAAATGTAACGGAGGCGCCCAAAGGTCCCCTCAGGGTGGATGGAAATCACCCATAGAGTGCATTGGCATAAGGGGGCTTGACTGTGAGACATACAAGTCGAGCAGGTGCGAAAGCAGGGCAAAGTGATCCTACGGTTCCGAGTGGAAGGGCCGTGGCTTAACGGATAAAAGCTACCCCGGGGATAACAGGCTAATCTTGCCCAAGAGTTCACATCGACGGCAAGGTTTGGCACCTCGATGTCGGCTCGTCGCATCCTGGGGCGGTAGCACGTCCCAAGGGTTGGGCTGTTCGCCCATTAAAGCGGCACGCGAGCTGGGTTCAGACCGTCGTGAGACAGGTCGGTCTCTATCCGTCGTGGGCGCCTGGAGATTTGAGGGGAGCTCTCTCTAGTACGAGAGGACCGAGAGGGACAGACCTCTGGTGTGCCAGTTGTTCTGCCAAGGGCACAGCTGGGTAGCTACGTCTGGAAGGGATAATCGCTGAAAGCATCTAAGTGAGAAGCCCACCCCAAGATAAGATCTCCCATCCCTCTTCTTCGGGAGAGGGGGTAAGACCGCAGGTAGACTACCTGTTTGATAGGCGGCGCGTGTAAGTGCAGTAATGTATTTAGCTAAGCCGTACTAATGGTCGAGGGCTTGACCTGCTTCAGGGTTGGTATTAGATAAAAGATATGAAAAGAGGGGTGTGAAAAGTGCCCCTTTTTTTAATAATAGGTGGGGGTGTGTTATGAGGTATTGGCTATTATTACTGCTGGTTTTTTGTGTTTTTTCGGGTGGTATTTCTCTGGTATCATGCCAGCCGGGTGGGCCGGAGACCGTACTTTTGCAGGGTGCGGTGACCATCGGCCCTATCTCGCCGGTGGAAAGACTAGGTGAGAACCCCATAGTGCCGCCGGAGGTTTTTTCCGCAAGAAAATTGATAATCTATGATGAGTCCGGTAAGAACCTGGTGCGGGAGGTCTACTTTACCCAGATAGGCACGGGGGCGACCGGTTATTATACCGCGCAAATAGCGCCGGGTACTTACGTGGTGGATATAAATCACTTGGGCATAGATAGGGCGGCCAACCTGCCGGTAACCATCACCGTGTCCGCTGACGAGACGGTGACGATTGACGTGGATATAGATACGGGGATAAGGTAGAGTCTAAGCGGGCTTGACCTGTTTCAGGGTTGGTATTAGAAAGAAGATACGAGGAGAGGCGTGTGAAAGCGCCTCTTTTTTATTTCCCAAACATTTTTCGTTAGGAATTGAAGGGAATTTTCATCTTGTTGCATGCTTGCCCGACTATACATCTTGACAATGCTTGCTCGTGCATGTATAATATTACCAGATACTTTTTGAGGAGGTTTGATGATGATTCAGGATGATGTAAGTGAACATGCAAGAGCTTTATCAGCAATGGGTGCACGCAAAGGTGGCAAGGCAAGGGCTGCGCGTCTTACAAAAGAGAAGCGTCAGGAGATTGCTAGACGAGCTGCAGAAACTAGGTGGAGCAGAGAAGAAGAAAGAAACCGAAGCATAATCCCGAAAGCAAGAAAGTTTGTTGGCAAATTAGATTTAGGTGGTTATCAGATATCTTGTGCAGTTTTAGATAACGGAACAAGAGTGCTAGTGGAACGTAGTATGGCAAACGCATTAGGTAGCAAGGGAAGTGGTGCTTATTGGGCGAGAAAGAGAAAAGGTGAAAAAAAAGATATTTTACCATCATATATTTCGCCTGTGTACCTGAAGGAATACGTAAGTGACGAATTGAAAAAGAGGTTAGAACAACCTATTAGATATATAAATCAGAATGGCAGGCTAACAACAGGTGTAGACGCCACTGTATTACCAGAAATATGTGATGTTTGGATAACAGCTAGGGAAAAAGGCGCATTGAACAACGAACAAGCCAAGACTGCTGAAAGAGCCTATGTGCTAATGAAGGGCTTTGCAACCGTAGGTATCATTGCTCTTGTTGATGAGGTTACAGGATACCAAGAAATAAGAGACAGGATTGCTTTACAAGAAATCCTTGATAAATATCTGCTGGACTATAAAGCAGCATGGGCAAAGCGATTTCCCGATGATTTTTACAGGGAGTTATTTAGACTTAATAAATGGCCATATAACCCAGGTTCTGTGAAGCGCCCAAGCATTATAGGCACTATGACGAATGATGTGGTCTACTCTCGACTTGCCCCCGGCATTTTAACGGAATTACGGGCGAGGACTCCTAAAGATGAAAAAGGCAGACGCAAGTTTAGATACCACCAATTATTTACAGAGGATATAGGGCATCCTAAACTTCAAGAACACCTATCAAATGTCACTACACTAATGAAAGCATCAACTAGTATGGTTGTATTTCGCAGACTACTCCAAAGAGCTATACCTAAATTTGGAGAGAACCTTCAATTTGATATACCAGAGGAGTGAACGTTAGTATCATAGATTGCCTAAATAGATGTTCTAACCAAATGAAAGATGAGTGAAAGCGGGGAGTAGCCTGCGAAGAGGGGCGCCAGCCCCTCTTTCTTTTTCTTCCCCCTCTCCTTTGAAGGAGAGGGGGACACAGGGGGTGAGGTAGATATATAATCTCTACTTACCGGGGGCGGGGTAGGATGCGGGGCGGCGTACCGCCAGGACGAGGGGTATGCCCAGCACAATTGCGATAGCGATGATGATAAAGGCCCAGTCGTAGCTGCCCGTCTTATCGTAAAAGTATCCGGAGAAAATAGGGGCTGCGGCAGCGCCGATGCTTTGACAGGCATTCAGCACACCGTAGATAGTGCCGTAAGCGAGCAGGCCGAAATTGGTGCTGGCAAGCAAAGACATGATGGGCATCCAGCCGCCGATACCCAGTCCCAGTATCGAGGTATACAACCATATGAGCCAGGCTGGTGAGTTTATCTCAATATTAAGCAGTAATACTATACTGATTGTAAGTAAAATGATACTGATAAGAGCGGCGGATTTCACCCTAATCTTATCGCAGAGCCATCCGAAAATGAGCGTACCGATAGTACTCGTTACGGCGACGATGCTCATGGCCGAGGCAACGATGCCGGCAGCGAACCCGAGGTCTTCAAGGTGCGGAATCTGATTTTGCATGACACCCATGTGGGTGCTTACAAACAATATGGCAACCGCCAGCAGCCAGAAAGCCTGGGTGGCCACTGCGCTCCGGAACGTCAGGCCTTCAGCAGCCGGAAGCCCGGCCCCATTTATGCCGTCTATCACCGAAGCATCTCTGCCGTCGGGTAGAAGCCCCATATCAGCGGGGGCGGTTCTGATTACTAAAGCGCCTAATGGAGTAGCGAGACCCCCGGTAATCACGGCGAAGGTCAGGAAGGTATTGCTCCAGCCAAGATTAGGTAAAAGGTAAATGATGACGAGCGGCGTAAAAACCATGCCGGCGGTACCGGCACCCATTGACATTGCGCCTATGGCCATGCCTCTCCGCCGTATGAACCAGTTTGAAATAATGAGGGTTATAATAACCGGACCCGTGGCGGCAACTCCAAAGCCGATAAGGGCATAGCCTATGTAATACTGCCAGAGGTCGTTCATCTGACTTAACAGGACGTAGCCGATGCATGATGAAAGAGCGCCCAGGGAAATAACAATTCTTCCCCCGTAGCGGTGAACCAGGCGTCCGGAGAAAGGTGCGCTTATGGCTGTACAGATGAAGAAGAAGGTGAAAGCGGTCATTATTTCCGTCCGGCTCCAGTCAAGGGACTTCTCAAGGGACGTGACGAAGAAGCTGAAACTGATGGGACCGCATCCCGCGCTGATAACGTTCAATAGAAAACATGCCGCCAGTACCCAGTATCCATAAAATATCCCTGGTTTCTTCAATATCTTGAACCTTTCGTGCGGCTTCTCCAGGTTGCTTGATGAGGTTATATACAGTTTACATTTAAGCGTCGGTAAATGGCAACATAAATCACGTCGTCACGGGGCTTGAATTGTATCTGATTTAGTGCTAAAGTTTATACGGTGTCCAGAACGCTTTTAGCAAATGAAATAACCAGGAGGTAGCTATCTTCCGGAGATAGCTTTTTTGTTAGCCATGACGGAAAAGATTAAGCTTAAGATTGACGGTACGGATGTTGAGGTTGAGAAGGGTTCCACCGTACTGCAGGCGGCGAAGGAAGCCGGAATCTATATTCCCACCCTGTGCTATCACCCTGATTTATCGGCCTTTGGAGCTTGCCGCCTGTGCATAGTGGAAATTGAAAATATGCGCGGCTTCCCCACATCGTGTACGACGCCGGCTACAGAGGGGATGGTGGTAACGACCAACACCCCACAGCTTCAGGAACTGAGGAGGGCCTTCCTCCAGCTTATCCTCACCGAACACCCCAATGCCTGCCTCACCTGCCATCGAAGGGAGCGCTGCGGGCCTTACGATATCTGCCTGCGCCATGTTGCCGTTACCGAGCGGTGCGTTAGTTGTCCCAACAACAAGCAGTGCGAACTGCAAAACCTGGTTGATTATATCGGGATTGAAGACATATCCCTTCCCTATAAGTATAAAGGGCTTCCGGTGGATTTTGGTCGGGAACCCCTCATACAACGCGACTATAACCTGTGTATACTGTGCGGACGCTGTGTGCAGATGTGTGCCGATGTCAGGGGTATTGGCGCTGTCAGCTTTATCAACCGTGGTTTTGAGACCGTTGTCGGCACCGCCTATGACCTGCCGCTCCAGGACTCGGGATGCCGGTTCTGCGGGGCCTGCGTCGAGGTGTGCCCGACCGGCGCCCTGATGGATGTGGGGTCTGAATACCAGCCGGAATCGGATGCCGAAGCTCTTTCGGTGCCCTGTAAATACGCCTGTCCGGCGGGCATCAACGTGCCCCTCTATATTTATCTTATCGGCGAGGGCAAATACCAGGAGGCGCTGGCCATTATCAGGGAGAAGGTACCCTTCCCCGGCGTGCTGGGACGTGTCTGCATTCACCCCTGTGAAGAAGCCTGCCGGCGTGCCGCGCTCAACGAGCCTATTTCCATCAGATTCATGAAGCGGTTCGTCGCTGACCGTGACAACGGCGAGTGGAAAAAAACAGCCAGGAAATCGCCCTCTACGGGTAAGAAAGTGGCCATTGTCGGCTCGGGACCGGCGGGACTAACGACCGGCTACTATCTGGCCAAAGCGGGTCATGCGGTTACCGTCTTCGAACAGTTTTCCAGGGCCGGTGGGATGATGCGTGTCGGCATTCCGGACTATCGTTTGCCGTCGGAAGTGCTGGATAGCGAAATCAACGAAATAGTGAGTGTGGGGGTTGACATAAAACTGAATACGAAAGTCGATTCCGTTGACTGGCTGTTCGAGCAGGGTTACGACGCCGTTTTCTTGGGGCCGGGGGCGCATAAAGGCATGCCCCTGGGCGTTGAGGGTGACGACCTTCCTGGCGTCTTTGATGGGGCTTCGTTCTTGAGGGACGCCAACCTCGGTGTAAAGGTAGACTTGGGCAGTAAGGTGGCTGTTATCGGCGGCGGCAACGTGGCGATAGATAGCGCCCGTGTCGCTCTGCGTCTGGGCGCCAAAGACGTGACCATTGTTTACCGGCGCACCCGCGCCGAGATGCCGGCAAGTCCGGAGGAGGTAGAGGCGGCTCTGGAGGAGGGAATAAAGATAGAGTTTCTCACGGGGCATCTCAAAGTGAGAGAGGAGGTGGGGCACCTGGTCATGACCTGCAATCGCAATGCACTCGGTGAACCCGACGCCAGCGGACGGCGGCGGCCGGTACCGATAAAAGGGAGCGAGTTCGATGCCGATTATGACGCCATAATCGGGGCCATCGGGCAGAGGCCGGATATACCGGCTGATTTCAAGGTGAAGACAGGCAGGGGCGATACCATTCAGGCTGACAATGATACCCTGGCGACAAGCCGGCAGGGCGTGTGGGCGGGTGGCGATGCCGTGACCGGGCCGGATTCTGTCATCAGGGCGATTGCCGCCGGCAGAAAGGCGGCCAGCTCTATGGATAAGTATCTCGGTGGTGATGGCATCATCGATGAGGAACTTACCCGGGAACGCCGAATAGGCATTTGCGCCGGTATGACAGAACAGGACTTTAACGGTATGACCCGTGTTAAGATGCCATGTCTGCCACCGGAAAAGGTAATCGGTAATTTTACCGAGGTAGAGCTTGGGTTGCCCGAAGCCGGGGCTATGGCTGAGGGCAAGCGTTGCTTCCAGTGCGGCGTCAGGTCGCAAATATCTCCAGCCCCGATGCCACCGGTAAGCAAGAAAAAGACCGGAGAACCGGATAAAATAGAAGCCGCCGTTTAATCTTATATTCAGTATATTATACTACTTCAATTGAACCGTTATTTGCGAGAGAGGATTTTCCCGTTATTTAGACCGGAAGTACAGGTCATATGACAAAAGATTCCGGTATTGTTGCCAGCAAGAATGTTATCCTGATAATAGTCACCACTGCGTCTTTCATCATGCCGTTTCTGGTGGCGGCTGTGAATCTTGCCCTGCCAACAATGGCCTCTGAATTCGGTATGGAAGCGGTGGTGATGAGCTGGGTAAGCACGGTGTACTTCCTGGCAACAGCCATGATACAGGTTCCGTGCGGCCGACTGGCGGACATATACGGGCGGAAGAAACTCTTAATGATAGGGCTGGTGATATCTATCTTTTCCTCCTTTCTCGTGGCATTTGCCAGCTCGGTGCCAATGCTTATTATCAGCCGGGCCCTTCAGGGGGTTGGTGCGGGGATAACGCTTAACAGCGGTATCGCCATTCTGACGACAGTTATTCCGGCCAGCGAGCGGGGCCAGGCCCTGGGCATAAGCATGGCCGGGACGTACGGCGGGCTGTCAATAGGGCCTTTTATCGGCGGCGTTCTGACGGAGCAATTCGGCTGGCCGAGCATCTTCTTTCTCAGTGGTATTTTAAGCATCGTATTAACGGTACTGGTTTTATTGGCTTTAAAGGGGGAGTGGGTAGAGGCCAGGGGGGAGAATTTTGATATTACTGGCTCTATAGCCTTCGGGGTTTCCATTGCTTTATTTATGTACGGCTTCACCGAGTTGCTTAACTTACGGGCTTTTATTATCTCCATAGGCGGTAATACAGCCTCAATACCTGGGTTGGCCATTTTCCTGCTGGGCGTACTGGGTCTGGCTTTCTTCGTGTGGTGGGAAATGAGGGTATCCAGTCCGGTTTTCGACCTCAGCCTCTTCAGAAAGAACCGGGTCTTTGTCTTCTCCAATCTGGCGGCGCTGATTACCTACATCGGTACCTTTGCCATGGGTTTTCTCCTGAGTCTTTATCTTCAATATATTCAGGGGCTGTCTCCGCAGACAGCGGGCCTGGTTCTGGTGGCGCCTTCGATAGTTATGACTATCTTTACGCCGATTTCCGGCAGGCTTTCCGATAGAATCGAACCGCGACTGGTCGCCTCGGTGGGGATGTCGTTACTCTGTGTGTCGCTTTTTCTGTTTATTTTCCTGGGTAATGAGACGACTCTGGGTTATATTATCGTCGGGCTGGTTGCATATGGCACGGGTATGGGGCTTTTCTCTTCGCCGAATTCCAATGCTGTCATGGGCTCCGTGGAGAAAAAAGTCCTGGGGGTGGCGGCCGGTACACTGGGAACGACACGGACGGCCGGGATGATGCTGAGCATGGCTATTATGATGATGCTGTTCTCGATATATATCGGTGAGGCCGAGATTACCGTTGAGTACTACCCCGCATTCCTGACAAGCTGCAGGGTGGGCTTTATTATTTTTACCGTTATCTGTCTGGCCGGCGTAATAAGCCAGATGGCCGGCAGAAGGACAAAGCAGGCATAACGTACCGAATGATATTTCAACAATCGGCTGGATTCTGAACATTTTCGCGTGATATTCTCGTATACCAATGCGCTCGACCCTGAATACATGCTAAAATAGCCATATTACTCCACGTTATCTGGGGGAATCCTGTGGAAGGTCAGAATATTGGTCTGGACCTGCTTGTTGTTCTGGTTACGGCAATAGTCGGTGGTATGCTGGCGCGCTGGCTGCGGCTCCCCATTATTCTGGGGTATCTGGTGGGGGGTATTGTCATTGGTCCCTACGGGTTCGGGCTGGTTCATGATACGGACACGATAGACAGCCTGGCGAGAATAGGCGTTGTTCTTCTCCTTTTTACCATTGGCCTTGAGTTTTCCCTGAGGGAAATAATGCGGGTGGGCAGGGTGGCTATCGTGGGTGGTATTGCCCAGATATTGCTGACGGCGGCGGCCGGTTACGGACTGGGTATGCTGGTGGGATTAAGCAGGGTCGGAGCGGTATTTTTCGGCTTTATCATCGCCTTAAGCAGCACTATGGTGGTGCTCAAGATTCTCATGGAGAGAGGGGAGCTTGACACCACGCATGGCCGTATCATGCTCGGCATACTGCTGGTGCAGGACCTGAGCGTGGTGCCCATAATCATTGTGATGTCGGCTATCGGCGGCGAAGCGGGTGAACTGTGGGTGTCTCTGGGGTTGGCCGTCCTCAAGGCGGTGCTTTTTATTGGTGTTATGATGGTCCTGGGTGTGTGGGGGATGCCCTGGTTTCTGCGCAAGGTAGCTGGCCAGCGTTCCCGCGAACTGTTTCTGCTGACGGTGATCGTCGTTTGCCTGGCGGCGGCCTTCGGCATGGATTACTTCGGCCTGTCGGCGGCGTTCGGCGCTTTTGTGGCTGGACTGCTGATAAGCCAGTCCGGTTTTGCCCGGCAGGCTTTTGCGGATATTATGCCGTTTCGTGATACTTTCGCCGCCCTTTTCTTCGTTTCTCTGGGTATGCTGGCCAATCTGCAGTTCATAGGCAGCAACCTGTCGACTGTCGCCATTGTGGTTGTGATAATAATAGCAGCCAAATTTATCATCTGCGCTCTTATTACCAGACTCTTTGGTTTCAGCCATAAGACGATACTGACGGTCGGTACGGGGCTGATACAGATAGGCGAGTTCAGCTTTATTCTGGCCATGATGGGCGTGGAGTCCGGCATTCTGTCGGAGCGTCTGTACTCTCTGACCGTTGCGGCGGCGATTATCACCATACTGCTGACCCCTTTTGCGCTCACTCTCAATTCTTACATTTACCGGTGGCTGAGCCAGAGTCGTTGGTTTGCGGAGCAGCTGGCCGGCCGGTTCGACCCGGACTGGGAGGCGCATTCGGGGGAGCTGTCACGGCACGCCGTAATCTGCGGTTACGGCGCTATCGGCAGTCGGGTGGCGGCAATCCTGGAGATGCAGAAGTTCTCCTATCTGGTTATTGAGCTTGACCCCAAGGTTATTTCCGGACTCCGCGCCCGGGGAGTCCCCTGTATCTATGGAGATGCCAGTAATCCGGAGATACTTGCCCATGCTTTTCTGGACAAGGCCCGCGTCCTGATTTGCACCATCCCGGATTATGCCGCCGTGGAGCTTACCGCCAGGAACGCGCTGGCTTTCAATCCCAGGCTGGATATCATCGCCAGGATCTACCGCGATAGTGATGCCGAACTGCTTAAGGGTATCGGCGTCACCGAGCTGGTTTTGCCCATGTTTGAAGGCAGCCTGGAGATGATAAGGCATACGCTGCACCGTTTTGGCGTGAGCGGCACCGAGATACAGTATATACTCAACGGCCTCCGGCAGGGGCGGATAGAAGAACCTCCGGAAGCGGAGGAGCCGCTTTAGATAGCCCCACCCCTTATCCCCCCGCCCTTCCTGTCATTCTCGCGAAAGCGGGAATCCAGATTATACCCCACCCCCTCTTAAACGCCCTTTTCAAGTATCCATGATTCGCGAGTTAATATGGGGTGTCGAATTCGGATACTTCTATTGGCATCCAAGGATATTTTTGTGCAAGGGTTAGCAAACTAAAAAAAAGCCGTGTGTTACCCCAATATTCGGGGAAGTCTCCCTTAGTGTCAGGGCATAAAGTGTCGTGTGTATTGGTATTCCACCAACTAGAGTCTTGCTCGCCTTCAAGACTAGCTGATACGCGGGCAACCGAGACAAATTTCCCTCTCGCAAGATTATCATTTGCGATAAGGTCTGTTTCTTCCGTAATAGTGCGGAGCAAGGACTCTATATCTGTTTTGATGGTATCGTGATGATCTTGGATTACATTGCGACTGAACAAAATCGAAACGGACTTAAGGAAATCGGGTTTCTCTGGGTTGTACCTATATGCAGAGGCCGGCGTTTCAGTTAGATAAGTAGCATATTTGGTGAGATTATTATAATTATCAAGTATGGAAGGAGTAATAAGATTAATAATTGCGTGTGTACAGTAAGTATGTGAGTACTTAGAGGTTGAGAGGATTCGCGATTTGTAGGCCATTGTTAAGGTTACCCATTGCTCGTCGTTGGATTGGTTGAGTTGGAGAGTACAGAGATCGGTTCCCAAAGGGCTGAGGGCTAGATACCACTTGTCCTGAGTATTTGTAGGCACAACATTGTAGCAGGAGCCAATTTGATTAAGACAATCTTCTACCCCAGTAAGCGCATGGCTTGCATTTTGCTTTATAAGCTCAACGTCATTTGACTTCATTGGGCGGAAATGTGCCAAAGAATTGCGTATGACGCCGATTTCATCGAGCTTATGTTTGATAACTTGCTTGCTCGCTGGAAAATACGGTTTGAAATACTTCCAATAGTTTTCATCTGTGATAAGACGGATAAGCTCACCGCTTGTGAGGTGCATCACCGGACAATTTATGACGTATCCCAGATAACCAAAGTCTTGTGCTTGATGGATTCGTTTCCTAGCGATGGATTTTATGGTGACTGTTTCCGCATCGTCACTTGTGATATTAATATCGGCCCATTTGTCAAGCAATTGGTTTTTAAGAACTATATACACAAACACTCGAAGTGAATTCTCAATTCTGAATAAAGCGTTCAATGCCTCGTAATAGTGAATGTGAATCCAACTTTTTGGAATAACGGTCGCGTCATCTTTTTGACTCGCTGACTTCCACTTCATCAATAACCACCCTTCATCCAAAAGAGGGAAAACAGCAATTATAGACATGGTACACGAGAAGCAATACCGTAGTCAAGCAAATAAAAAGAGGTGAACTTACCTGAGAGGGGCTTCGCCACTCTAAAAATTGTTATCTTCCCTCCCCCAATAAAAGGGGTGGGGGTGGCTTTTCACGGGTCAGGCCCCAGATGCCGCGAGGGCGGTAGGGTGGGAAAAGATAACTTGGATTGTGGTGGGGGGGGGATAGGTCACCACTATAAAAAATCCCCATTTCCTTTTGCCCGTAAATTCCAGTAAAATAACCTTGAAATGAAAGAAAGCCAGACCCCCATCCGCCAGCAGTACCTGAGGATAAAGAAACAGTACCCCGGGGCCATCGTGCTGTTCCGACTGGGCGATTTCTACGAGACCTTTGACGAGGATGCCCGGATAGCCTCGCGGGAACTGGAGATTGTCCTGACCTCACGGGAGATGGGGAAGGGGAACAAGGTGCCCTTGGCCGGCATTCCCTACCATGCCCTGGACAGCTACCTTGCCAGGCTGATAAACCGCGGTTACAAGGTGGCCATCTGTGAGCAGGTGACCAAGCCGGGCGAGACGAAAGGCCTTGTCGAACGCGAGGTCGTCCGCCTGGTGACGCCGGGCACGGTGGTAGAGCCGAGCCTGCTGGAGAGTAAGGCCAACAACTACCTGGCCGGCGTGGTCGTGGGCGAGGGGGAGGTGGGGTTGGCTTTTGTTGACATCACCACCAGCGAGTTTTGTACAACCCAGTTACCGCTGAATAGGGCCGTAACGGAGCTGGAACGCCTCGGCCCTTCGGAGATTATCGCCTCCCGGAGTGCCGAGCTTGATATTCTGGAGATATCCGATTCGGTAACGCGACTTGACGATTACTGGTTTGAACTGGAGATAGCCCGGCAGAGTCTGCTTGACCATTTCAGCGCCGCCTCGCTCGAAGGCTACGGCTGCGCTCACCTGCCGCTGGCGGTCAGGGCTGCCGGCGCCGTCGTTCACTATGTCGAGGAAACCCAGAGGAGCGTGCTGGGACAGCTTAACAGCCTCTCCACCTACAGCACCGATAGCTTTATGGCGCTGGATGTGCAGACCCAGAGGAACCTGGAGCTGTTCCGGGGCGCCCGTTCGGGGACGGATGAAGGCTCGCTGCTTTCGGTAATCGACCTGACAGTGACACCGATGGGCGGTAGACTGCTGAGAAAATGGCTGGGGCAACCTCTGCTTGATACGGCGGAACTGAGTCACCGGCAGGACGCCATCGGCTGGTTCGCCGACAGGTCGCTGGAGCGTAAGAAGACTATCTCAATGCTGGGTGGGGTAGCCGACCTGGAGCGGTTGGTCAACCGTATCAGTGGGGAGGTGGCTATCCCCCGCGAGCTGGTCGCACTGCGGCGGAGCCTGGAGGCAGTGCCCAAGCTGAGGGAGATAATCGAGGTTGACGGTGAGGACAGCGCTATAGACCGGCTGAAAGATGATATCAAGCCCTGCCCGGAGGTCGTTGAATTAATCGCCGGGGCCATCGTCGACGAGCCTTCTTCCAGTCTGGGTGAAGGAGGGGTCATACGTCCCGGCTTCGCCGAGGAACTGGACAGCCTGCGGCTGGCGTCCGGGAACGCCAAGAAGTACCTGGCTAACCTTGAGCTTCAGGAGAGGGAAAAGACCGGAATAAAGTCGCTGAAGATAGGCTTCAATAACGTCTTCGGCTATTATATCGAGGTGTCCAAAGCCAACCTGAGCCAGGTGCCGGAGCACTATATCCGCAAGCAGACGCTGGTCAACGGCGAGCGTTACTTCACACCGGAGCTCAAGGAGTACGAGTCGCTGATTCTGAACGCGCGCGACCGCATGGCTGAGATGGAGACAGACCTCTTCCGGCGGGTGTGCCGTCAGGTAGCCTCAGCCAGTGAACGCATCCTGGCGTTAGCCGGGGCCCTGGCGAATGTGGACGTCTTTTCGGCCCTGGCCGAGGTCGCCGTACGCCACAACTATATCCGCCCCCTCTTGAACGAGGGCAACGAGATAGATATTCAACAGGGTCGCCATCCGGTTGTCGAGAGTCCTTCCCCTGGAAGGATTGATGAGGGCAGCTTCGTACCCAATGACATTCATCTGTCCAACGATGACGCCCAGCTAATCGTGCTCACCGGCCCGAATATGTCGGGGAAGTCCACTTATTTAAGGCAGGTTGCCCTTATCGTGCTTCTGGCGCAAATCGGCAGCTTCGTGCCTGCCGAGGCGGCTATCATCGGCGTCGTCGACCGCATTTTCACGCGCATCGGCGCAAGGGACGACCTGGCGGCGGGGCAGTCTACCTTCATGGTGGAAATGGTGGAAACGGCCAATATCCTCAATAACGCCACCCCCCGCTCCCTCCTCATCCTCGACGAGATAGGGCGGGGCACCAGCACCTATGACGGACTCTCCATTGCCCGCGCCGTCGCCGAGTATATCCATAACCACGCCGGACTCGGCGCCAAGACCGTTTTCGCCACCCATTACCACGAGATGGTGGCGCTGGCCGGCTTTCTGCCGAGGGTTCGAAATTATAACGTGGCGGTGATTGAAGAGGCCGGCAAGGTGATATTTCTGCACAGGATTGTGCCCGGCGGGGTGGACAAGAGCTATGGCATCCACGTGGCGCAGCTGGCAGGCCTGCCCAGGTCGGTATTGCACCGCGCCCGTGAGGTCCTCGACGAGCTTGAGAGCGGCAGCCGGGAAGCTAAACCCGCCGGAAAACGGCGTAAAGAGCCGGCGGCGCAGATACCTTTGTTCGGGCAGAAGTCGGCCGTGCAGGAAGAAATTGAAAACCTTGACATCGACGGCATGACGCCGCTGGAGGCGTTGAATAAGCTGTATGAGCTAAAGAAGAAGGCGGGGGAGGGGTGAAGAGAACTAATGAACCATCACAGTATTGACAAATGTATTGACAAAAGTGTTAACAAATGTGTTGACAAATATATGTATATATTATATACTTAGCAGTACTTGATCCCCGCCTGCTGGATGTGGTTTTGGCCATGTCCCCGGGCGGGTGTTTTTTTAAGGGGTAGTATGCGCACCATAGTCTTTATTGATGGTCAGAATCTCTATCATGGGGCAAAAGACGCTTGGAGGCCATTACCTCCTGTTGGGACTTCAAAATACTCATATCCCAGCTATGATGTGGAGAAATTCGCTAAAGTATTGGTATCTAGAGTTCCTGGACGTGTGCTTGCACAAATACGTTTTTATACTGGTGTTCCAGACCCTAATCTGGGAGATACAGAAAAATTTTGGCATTCCTTTTGGACGAGTAAACTCAGGTATTTAAAAAGTCGGGGTATTGAAATTTACAAAGGACGAATAAATCATGGGCAAGAGAAGGGAGTTGACGTTAGTATAGCCATTGACTTAGTAAGGTTAACCTATGAAGAGCAATACGAAGTGGCTATCATTGTAAGCCAAGATTGGGATTTTGGACCAGCTATTCGTCTTGCTAAGGAGATAGCAAAAAATCAAGGCCGCCAGCTTGTCTTTGAATCTTGCTTCCCTGTTGGTCAGGGAACTAAGTCAGAGCGGGGCATCCCGGGTACAGTTTGGGTTCCAATTGACCAGACTACCTATGATGCCTGTTATGACCCCAGAGATTATCGAAGGCTATAGATTTGATACGTTTATTTCCCAGTCTTTTCTCACCCACCCCCTCCCCTCTTCCTATCTTATCTATTCCCACCCACCGCCCCGGGAAATCCTTCTCTTTCTCCCTTTATTAAAGGGAGACGAACTATTTTCTGTGAAGTATTGTCCCCCTTTGAAAAAGGGGGATTAAGGGGGATTTATTATGGGTTAAGCCGCGGGTGAACCGAGGGTGGGCAGGGTGGGAAGTAAAACCTGCGAAGGGGGCTTGGGGTGGAAAAAAGAGGGGTGAGGCTCACTATATAAAAGAAGTGGCGAGGACTGGCGACTTCGGGTAAAATATATTGTAGTTTATATTTTAAGAAAGGAGAACAGACATGAAAATCCTGGGTCTTTCCTGCAGTCCGAGAAAAGACGGCAACACCGTAGCACTTATGAATGAGGTGCTTAAAGGGGCCAAGCAGGACGGGGCGGAGATAGAACTCTACAGCGCCTACGGTAAAAACTTCCAGCCCTGCGACGGCTGCTGGGGATGCATGAAAACTGGCAAGTGCCACATCAAGGACGATATGCAGGGTCTTTATGATAAGCTGGTAGAAGCCGATGGCATAGTCTTCGGCGCCCCGGTATATTTCTACGGCATGGCAGCCCAGGCCAAGACTATCATTGACCGGTCAATCGCCCTGAATCCGTCCGGGGGCCTGGCCAACAAGGTGGGGGGTGTCGTCACGGTGTGCGGCAGCCTCGGACTTATCGACGTCCTCAAGGATTTATATTTCTATATTGTCACGCGGCCCATGCTGCCCGCCCGGTTTGTCGCCGCTTATGCCGGACCGGACGGGGTCAGTGGACTGGAACAGTGCCTGAAGGCGTGTTTCGACCTCGGAAGGCAGATGGTGGCGCTGGCGAAGATGAATTTCAAGTACCCGGAGGAGTTAACGGGACGTGCCATTGCTTTCGGGACGCATACGAAGTAGGTAAAGGGGGGAGGGGTCGCTCAGCGACCCCTCAAGCTCCCCCATGTCTATCTTTTCCCACCCGCACCGCCCTTGGTGCATCTGCGGCTAATCCCTTAGTTTTATTCCCCGCCGCCCCACAGGGTTTACATAGAGGGTGAGGTTACAGATTAAATGTCAGGGGGTGGGTGGTGCCGAGTCAAAGGGTTTGTCAAACCTTACCACAGAATTGTCGTCTAAAGGTGAGAAGGAGCGCCGCCGAAATATATTAATTAGTTCTTAACATTCTTGGGGTAAAGTAAAGATAATGGAGGTCGGTCATACCAAAATACGGGGTTAGCCTCCATAAAAGGTACGGGCTGACAGTATTTCCAGGCGAGCCTTTTCTATGTTAAAATATAAAAAAGAGCGGGGTAACGTAATACTACCCTGAATCGTTATATTTAATAAGGGTAGTATTTTTTTGTGACTTTTTTGTGAGGTTTTATCCCGCTGGTGAGATAGCGTTGTGGTGTGCTCTTGGTAAGATATTAAGCAATCTCGCCTTTTCTCAAGGTTGATTGCTACAATAAAAAATTATGAACAATGTATGTAGCCGAAAAATGAACGTAGACGGACTTGACGTTCGCTACTATACCGCCGGACAGGGAGACCCGCTGGTGGTGGTTCACGGCGGTGGCGGTGATGCCAGGACCTGGTTGAGCAATATTGAAGCGCTCTCGGATAAGTACACGGTTTACGCGCCTGACCTTCCCGGTTATGGGGCCAGCCAGCCGCTGAATGGCAGTTACTATATACCGGAACTGGCGAAATTCGTTGACGGTTTTTCAGACAACCTGGGACTTGATAGTTTCTACCTGGTGGGTCATTCTCTGGGGGGTGGTATTGCCCTCAACTATGCGCTTGAATACCCTCGCAGAATAAAAAAACTGGTGCTGGTAAGCAGCCTGTGTCTGGGGAGGGAAATCGCTCTGTGGGTCAGGCTGCTGTCGATACCGGCCTTGCTGAGGTCCATAGGGTCAATTACAATGGCAGTGCTGAAGACTGTCAAATGGCTGGTCCAGACTTTCATGGAGCAGGTTGAATTCATCATGCCGCTTTCCCCGGCTAGCATGATCATAGGCGGCAGTATCACCACGCTTAAAGAACAGACTCTGGTGCTGGCCAACCGCCTTTCGGAAGTATTGATGCCGACTCTGCTGGTGTGGGGGGCTAAAGACCCGATTGTTCCGGTAAGGCATGCCTATGCCGCGGCACAGGTGATTCCTCATTGCCAGTTGAAAGTCTTTAAAAACTGCGGCCACAATGTCCACCGCGATGAGATTCGTGAGTTTTCTGATATCCTGACGGGATTTCTTGGCTAGGCGTCCTCTTCGGCCCTGTAAGCTTGCTGATATTCCCTGAATTCCTGCACGATATCTTTGTGTCTGACGAGGGCACCGCCGATGCCATACTGCTTGCTGAGCCGCAGAGGCACACAGCAGCAGGAACAGCAATTGCATATGGCGTAGAAATCACCCCGGCATTTGATAACGGTATGGATAAGTCCTCTCCGGTGGCAGTCCTGCAATATTTCTCGGGCTTCTTCTCTGGTTATTTCGTGAGAATCATGCGGCATGGACTCCAGGAGGATATGCCGGGTGGGCCCGAGCATTATCTCGACGTCTATGGGATTATCACAGTTATGAAATACTGTCCGGCAGGTGCATGGACCGACAGCTACGCCGTCGGCGGTGTTCACTAGGTCCTGCGCTTCCGCCGGCGTGAGCAGATAGGCGCCGTGCATGTTGCCGCCATAGGTGTTGGCTACCCACCTGACTAGATGACCAATCAGGGGTATCTTGGTCCACCGGGCGAAGAATATGTAGACCTTGAGGAACCACGGGCGTCGCTTGTTATAGAACTTAAGAGTATGATGCATGATTAAATCCCACGGATTAAAGGCGTGGTTTGCATATAATCTCCTTAACCCTGAGGTTGAACAAGCGGTGGACATAATTGGGCTTTACCACCACGGCGGTATCGGCGCCCCTCCCGGTCCCGGCTATAGAGATAATTTCTTTATCTGTACGCACCAGACCGGCATCAGCCGCCATGGCGGCTATCTCGCAGACTACCTTCATACCCTGGCCGAACATCCTGAGGGTCATGGCGATGACATCACCGATAACGGGTAATGGGGCCGGAGGGCCATCGCCGCGGCCCAGCGAGCGGTGGACACCGCCGAAAGCATGAGTTGCCGTTAGTATTACGCCGCCTTTACTCTCGACGATTTTCCGGTTCTCTTCGGTAAACTCCTGTGTATCCGGTTCACGGAAGCCGGCGGTATGGGTAACTACGATTGCTTCATAACCTTGGAAGACATCCATCGCTTTAACGGCGGTCCCGCCGACCGTTGACGCCACCACAATCGTCTTGATGCCCAGTTCCTCCGCACGCTGCCGTGCCAGCGCTAATGTCTTATCAGTATTTTCATCACCGCCGGGCTTATCGTAGTAGGTTATTTTTAATTCCATGGTACTCCTCTTGTGACTCTTTTAGGATTGTTTCATTATCTGATTTGACTATCCGACCTGCTTTCAGGCTTTCGGTTCCTTTATTCATCTTATGGGTTCAGTTGGATTCCTTTATCTCCCCATATCAACCTGCCTTCTGAGTCTATCCTCTGAACGTAGGCCTTTTCCGACCTGAATATGGCCTTGTCAATACCCCAGACAACGATAACCCCGCCCTGCCCGTCGGACGCTATGGAATATCCGCTGGTGCCGCTGTCCGTAGCCACTATACCGTTACCCGGCCATACCTTCCCGCCGCCGGAGTTAAGCCTCTGTACAAGGATTCCCTGATTGCCATTCTCCGCATTCTTAAAACGGCAGGAAATCAATGCGCCTCCCTGCCCATCGCTGACTATCTGGCGGAAAATGAAGCTCGCGTTGCTCTTTATATAGCAGACTTCAACTCCTTCCGGTTGCCATTTAACAGCACCATCGGCGCCTATTCTCTGGGCGTATATGCTCGCCAGACCCTTCCGCATATCTTCCCAGACGATAATAGCGCCCCCGGCACCATCGCTTATCAGGAGAGGATTAAATACGGGGAAGAACCCACCCGCAGCCTTTACTATCTCCAGTGGAACACCGTCAGGCTGCCAGAGGGTATTGCCTTCGGCAGCTACTTTTTGAGTGCGGAAATCGTTTAAAAAAGCTTCCGGCATACCTTCTTCTATTTTCCCGCTGGGCCACTGGTGCCAGGTAGCGATGGCTCCGCCCGAACCATCACCGATTATATGGGACTCCTCGATATAAACATTCTCACCGGTGGTGTATAAAAGAATGCCGTCCAGCCCCCATGATAACTTTCCCTGGCTGTCGATTCTCTGGGCGTAGATTCGTCCCTGAGTTCTGGCATTGCCCGGCTCGGAGCCGGCCTGATACTCCAGTTCTTGCCGGACAACAACGACGCCACCGGTGCCATCCCCGGCGATTTGCCGGGCGTTGCCCTGGTTGGACAATGGAATGCCCTTTTCTCCCCAAGGGGAATTGCCGAGGGGGCCAATTCTGTGAAGCACGATAGTACCTTCGTAGCCAGGGACAGCAGCAACGATAACACCGCCGGCACTATCGCTTATCATATGGTACACGGACTCGAAGGCTTTCCGCCACACCATGTTACCCTTTGAGTCTAATCTGGCAACATGGGTAATAGATGATTTCTGTTCTGAAGGGAGCTCCGGCCAGGCGATGATGGCACCCCCTGAGCCATCGCTCACGATATGCAGGTTGAAGAAACTGTAGAACTGGCTATGGCTGTGGCCGAGAAATATACCTCTATCCCCCCAGGCAGGCTTCCCGTCAGGGCTGATTTTCTGAGCATAAATATCCAGACCCCCGTTCTGGGTGTATTCATAGACGGTGATGGCACCGCCGGAGCCATCACCGGTCACTTTCGGGCCGTAAGGCTGGCTGGAAAGCATGGGGCAACCGTAGCCGACGCAAATAATCGTGGCTGCCAGCGTGATAATAGCCAGAACTACCGCGCCGATTGCTAATAGCCTTTTCATTTTTATATCATGTCCTGTCGATTTAGTTGGTATATTTCGGCCTGAACACGTAATTTCTCAGGGTGCCGATATTCTTTATCTTTACCTCCACGGTATCACCCGGCTGCATCGGGCCGATACCGCTGGTGGTCCCGGTAGCGATAACATCGCCGGGGAGCAGCGTCATTACGTGGGAGATAAAGCTTACCAGCTCGTAAGCGGAGAAAATAAGGTCGCTGGTACTGGTCTTCTGTTTTAGTTCGCCGTTGAGGTAGGTTTCCAGCAAGAGATTATCCGGGTCAAGCTCCGTCTCAATGCAGGGTCCGATAGGGGCAAAGGTGTCAAAGCCCTTGGAGCGTGTCCACTGCTTGTCTTTATACTGGAGGTCGCGAGCCGTAACGTCGTTAAAGCAGGTATAACCCAGAATATGCCGACCTGCCTCTTTAATGGATACCCGTTGGGTGCGTTTTTTTATGACGACTCCCAGTTCGCCCTCGTAGTCGACCTGCTGTGATGATTCCGGGTAAACAATGCTGTCTTCGGGACCGATGACCGAGGTAGATGGTTTGAGGAAAATCAGCGGTTCGGTGGGTATTTTGATATTGACCTCTTCGGCGTGGCTGCGGTAGTTCAGTCCCAGCGCGACGATTTTAGAAGGCGTACAGGGAGGCAGCAGCCTTAAGTCGCTCAGTTTATAACGCTGTCCGGTTGTCATCAGACGGCGATAGGGATTACCGGCGAGAGTCTTGACCGAATCGCCGTCCAGTATCCCGTATTCGGCTTTCCTGCCGGTGGTATAGCGCACGATTTTCACATTTTGAGTTTATCATTCGTCGGTCACGTGTTTCAAGTGCATATATATGACGAATGGGCGATTGCCTGCTGACGTACAGTATGATATAGTTTGAATAAATGAAAGCCAGCACTGAGCTTGTCCCTGAGGGTGGAGTTACCTCCCCCAAAGGGTTTCTTGCCGGCGCTACCAGCGCCGGTATTAAAAGTAATGGGGAGGGATGCCTGGACCTGGGCATACTCTTTTCCGAAGTACCCTGTACCGCGGCGGCTGTGTTTACCACAAACAAAGTAAAGGCGGCGCCGGTAGTCCTGTCACAGCAGCGGTTGCGGCAGGGCCAGGCTGTGGCCCTGGTGATGAATGGCGGTAATGCCAATGCCTGTACCGGCGAGCAGGGTCTGGCGGATGCGGCGGAGATGGCCGAACTGGCTGCCCGTCGCGCCGGGGTATCGGCGGAAGATGTCCTGGTGGCGAGTACAGGTATCATCGGCCGGCCGCTGCCGATGGAGCGTATCAGGGCTGTTTTGCCTAAAGTGGTTCTGACGGCTGATGGTGGCCATGACCTTGCCAGGGCTATAATAACGACGGATACCGCAACCAAGGAAGTGGCTGTCAGGGCGGAGGAGGGTGATTTTATCGTCGGGGGGATGGCCAAGGGTTCCGGGATGATTCATCCCGATATGGCGACCCTGCTTTGTTTCCTGACTACCGATGCCAGTGTCGATGTGGATTTTCTGGGGAAGGCATTGCGGGAAGCCGTGGATATTTCCTTTAGTATGGTCTCTATTGACCGTGATACCAGCACCAACGATACGGTGCTGATTATGGCCAACGGTCTTTCCGGTAGTGAGAGAATAGCACAGGGCAGCCGGCAGGCGGAGGTTTTTCAGCAGGCGCTGAATCAGGTCTGTGTCTATCTCGCCAGGGAAATCGCCCGGGATGGCGAGGGCGCCACTAGGCTTATCGAGGTCAGTGTCAGCGGTGCGGCCAGTGTAGCCGATGCCCGGCTGGCCGCCCGGACTATAGCCGGTTCATCGCTGGTTAAGGCGGCGGTGCATGGCAGCGACCCTAACTGGGGACGAATTGTAATGGCGGCGGGATACAGTGGCGCCAAACTGGCGGCTGATAAAATTGAACTTAATATCGGTGGTATATGCCTGGTGAAAAACGGGTGTCCGCTGGCTTTTAATAGAGAGGAAGTGGTCAGATTACTGGATAAGCCTGAAGTATCCATCGCTCTGAATTTAAACATAGGCAGCGCCGGGGCTACGGCCTGGGGTTGCGACCTTTCCGAGGAATATGTAACTATTAATAGCGTATACACGACATGATGTTTGCGAAGATTGATACGAAATGAAGAATATTACCGTAATTAAGATAGGCGGGTCTACCTTCAGCAGCCGGGACACCACCATCGAGGATATAGTATCTCTGCAGAAGCGGGGGGGATCGCTGGTTATCGTACACGGGGGAGGGAGCACCGTTACCGAGTGGTTGATGAAACAGGGGGTTCCGACGCAGTTTGTACGGGGTGAGCGTGTGACTGATAAGGCGACACTGGAGGTGGTGACCGCGGTACTGGCGGGGCTTGTCAATAAGGAAATCGTAGCGGCGATTAACAGTAAAGGCGGACGGGCTGTCGGCATCAGCGGTGTCGACGGGGCGGTTATCGAGGGTAAAATGAAAAGCCCGGAGATGGGCTACATGGGAACCGTGGAAAAGGTGAACCCGGCCGTTCTGGAAACGCTGCTCAATGAAGGATTCGTCCCGGTAGTCTCGCCGGTGAGCCTGCACTCAGTAGATAGACCTGACGATGCACCGCAGATTATCAACCTCAATGGCGACCCCGTCGCCGGTGATATCGCGGTAGCCCTTGGCGCTGAAAGGCTTATTTTCCTGACCGATGTGGATGGCATCAGAGACGAGGCGGGAAGGGTAGTATCCCGGTTGTCCGCAGGTAAGGCGGAGGCTTTAGTGGCTTCGGGGGTGGTCTCGGGGGGAATGATTCCCAAGATTAACGCCTGCCTGAGGGCTTTAACTGTCGGCGCGATAGCTCGTATAATAGATGGCAGGCAGCCACATGCCCTGGTTAAGGAGATGGAAGGGCAGGATGGCGGCACGATGATATACAAGGATTGAGCATGACTGACTGGCAGGAACTGGAAAGCAAGTATTATATGCAGACAATAGTGCGTGTGCCGGTAACCCTGGTAAGGGGAGAAGGGGCGCGGGTCTGGGACGATAAAGGCAAAGAGTACCTGGACTTCGTAAACGGGCTGGCGGTCAACTGCCTGGGGCACTGCCATCCGGTGGTTGTCGAGGCCGTCGCCGAGCAGTCACGGACCCTCATACAGACGTCCAACTGGTACTATACCGTTCCACAGATACGCCTGGCGCAGCTGCTGGCGGAAAACAGCTGCTTGGACAAGGTATTTATATGCAACAGCGGACTGGAAGCCAACGAGGGCGCTGTAAAGCTGGCAAGACGCTATGGTCATCTCAAGCTGAACGGCGCTTACGAGGTCATCACGACCATGGCCTCATTCCACGGCCGTTCCCTGGCCATGACGGCGGCCAGCGGGCACCCGAGCATGCACAAGCCCTACGTTCCTTTACCGGAAGGTTTTATAAACGTGGCCAATAACGATATCGAAGCGATAAAGTCGGCCACCACGGAGAAGACCTGCGCCGTGATGCTGGAACCGGTGCAGGGCGAAGGGGGCGTCAACATCGCTGATGATGATTACCTGCAGAAAGTAAGGGCGTGGTGTGACCAGAAAGGCATACTGCTGATACTGGACGAAGTCCAGACGGGTATAGGCCGCCTCGGAGTGCTCTGGGGCTACGAGCTTTACGGAGTCGAACCGGATATCATGACCCTGGCCAAGGGACTAGGCGGCGGTATGCCCATCGGGGCAGTTCTGGCCAAGGAAAAGGCCGCCGTTTTCGTTCCCGGAGACCATAACGCCACTTTCGGCGGCAATCCGGTTACCAGTGCGGCGGCTTATGCTACGCTGAAATACGTCATAGATAATAATATTCCCGGGAATGTCAGGAAGGTGGGAGAGTACCTCATGGGGGGGCTTGGGGGGTTAAAGAAAAAGTACCCCTTCATCACCGAGGTGCGGGGTCGCGGGTTCCTGGTGGCTATCGAATTCGATAGCGATATCGCTCAGGACGTATTGCTGGCCTGCCTTGAAAAAGGGCTGCTGGTCAATAAGCTAAAACCCAACGCTGTACGTCTGGTACCGCCGCTGATTGTCGGCAATAAGGAAGTCGACCGGGCTATTGGAATACTGGACGGAGTTCTCTCTGGAATTGTTAAGTAAATATTGCTAGAATGAAGTCTGAAGGACGGTAATGTTAAAGAAATATGGCAGGTTGGCGGTGGTAGCAGCCCTGGTGGCTGTGCCACTGATTGCTGTTGTATGGTTAATTATATTTTATACAGAGGTCGGGATGGCTAAGGAAATCGGAATTCAGGAGCCAAATTTATCTGCATATGAATATTCGACTGTACCTCAATCAGTAATTGATGATGCTACCGAGTTGGCCGCTGAGCTGGTTGGTGACAGCCAGGGCAAGCTCCAGAGTCTGGTAGACCAGTTGGTAGCTACGTATGTAGAAGCACGAGACATGGATGTTGTCGTTGTCTTTAATTCGGGTGGTTGGGGGTGGAATTTAACGATGAACTCGCCCGGTTGGGCCAGTATCCTTGATGGTATTAAATCAGAACTGGAAGGTCTGGGTTACAAATCGCTGGTGTTGAACTATCGGAGAACCAGCAGCGGACTGCGAGGGTGTATGAATGAGTTTGTTGAAGTGGTGACTCGCTATCCTCATAAATCCAGGGAGCTGGCCAAGCGGGTTGAGTTTCTCACCGACCATATTCCGGACCTCAAGGTTATTGTCGCTGGCGAAAGCACAGGGACGGTCATTTCTGATAAAGCCATGGGTATTTTGAAGGACAAACCGCAGGTTTACAGTATTCAGACAGGCACGCCTTTCTGGCATAAGCCTACGGCACTGGATAGAACGTTGTTGATGAACAGCAACGGGCAGGGTGTCGATACCTTTAGCTACGGCAATGTGCCGGCTATGATATGGGCTACTATTAAAGGCTGGTTCGGTCTATCATCGCCGGATGATGATCCTGGTAATATACTGAGCTGGTTAAAAGCACCGGGGCACGACTATTCATGGCAGTACCCCGGTGTTTATTCTGAAGTCGTCAACTTTTTGACGAATAATTTTGAATGGAAGAACTGAAGCGTTCGCTATTAAGGGAGGCCCGGGGTGTCGGATAAAGTGGTACTGGCTTACAGCGGCGGACTGGATACTTCAGTAGCCGTCAAGTGGCTGCAGGAGAAATATCATCTGGATGTTATTGCTGTTACCATTGATGTTGGTAATGAGCGTGATTTCTCGGCTGTCCGCCAGAGAGCGCTGGATGTCGGCGCGATAAAAGCTGTGGTAATCGATGCCAAAGAGTTGTTCGTCAGGCATTTCGTTTTTCCGGCTCTGCAAGCAAATGCACTCTACGAGGGACAATATCCGTTAGCTACAGCTCTATCAAGGCCGCTTATGGCTAAACTGATGGTTGATATCGCCGTGGAGGAAGGCGCCGTGGCGCTGGCTCACGGCTGTACCAGCAAGGGGAATGACCAGGTAAGATTTGATGTCAGTATTAACGCGCTGGCGCCTGACCTAAAGATTATCGCACCGGCCCGGGAATGGCGGATGACACGGGACGAGACCATCGCTTACGCCCAAAAACACAACATATCTATTCCTGTCACGGTCTCAAGTCCGTATTCAATTGACGAGAACCTGTGGGGTAAGAGTATTGAGTGCGGCGTCCTTGAGGACCCCTGGAACGAGCCGCCGGATGACATTTATACCTGGACGAAGTCTCCGGACAAGGCTCCGGACAAACCACAATATATTGAGATTGTATTCGAGAAGGGTGTTCCGGTGGCTGTTGACGGGCAGGAAATGGACGGGGTGGCACTGATTCAGCAGCTAAACGAAATAGCCGGACGGCATGGTATCGGCAGGATTGACCATATTGAGGACAGGGTTGTCGGCATAAAATCGCGGGAGATATATGAAGCACCGGCGGCTACCGTCCTGCTGCAAGGACATCAGGCGCTGGAGGCAATGACGCTGTCGCGGGAGCAACTACGCTTTAAACAGAGAGTGGCCCAGGAGTGTGCTGACCTTATCTATAACGGCCTGTGGTTCAGCCAGCTGAATAGAGACCTGTCCGCCTATATACTCAGTTCACAGCGCTTCGTAACGGGGACAGTAAGGATTAAGATGCTTAAGGGACACTCGATTATCGTCGGGCGGAAGGCACCCAAGTCGCTCTACAATATCAGTCTCGCTACCTATGATAAAGGTGACCAGTATGACCACAGCGCTGCTGAAGGCTTTATTTACCTGTGGGGGCTGTCGGTGAGGACCCAGGCTCAGGTGCAGCTATTGGGTGATAAAGAGGGGCCGCTCAGTATCGTAGGGCCGGAAGAACCGGAGGAGGGCTAGTATGGCTAATATACGCAGTCGTTTTAAGAAGCCAGCCGATAAATCGGTAGTGGCATATTCCGCCTCTATACCTGTTGACTGGCGTCTGTATAAGTATGATATAGCCGGCAGTATCGCCCATGCCGGTATGCTGGCCAAGCAAGGTATAATCTCGGACCAGGATGGGGAGACCATCACATGGGGACTGGTATCCATCCGGGAGGAGATAGAGCAGGGTAAATTAGAGATAAAGCCGGAGATGGAAGATGTACACATGGCGATTGAGTCCTGGCTTATTGAGAAGGTGGGGGAAGTGGGGGGTAAGCTTCATACCGCCCGCTCCCGGAATGACCAGGTAGCTATGGATTTGCGCCTCTTTATCAAGGAGGCAATCTCAAATGGCATTACCGGGTTGAGGGGGTTGCAGAGGGCACTGATTGAACTGGCCGACGCCAATAAGGATACGGTTATGCCGGGCTATACGCATTTACAGTCGGCACAACCGGTTCTGATGGCGCATCACTTCCTGGCCTATTTTGAGATGTTCCAGCGTGATATTGCCCGCTTTAATGATTGTCTCAAGCGTACTGATGTCATGCCGCTGGGGAGTGGAGCTTTAGCTGGTGTCGGCTATAATGTGGACAGGGATTTCCTGGCGCGTGAACTGGGCTTCAGCCAGATTAGCCAGAACAGCCTTGATGCCGTTTCTGACCGTGATTTTGTCCTGGATTATGAAGCAGCGGCAGGTGTCTGTATGATGCATATCTCGCGCCTGGCTGAAGAAATCGTGCTGTGGTCTTCGGCGGAGTTCGACTTTATTGAGATTGATGAGGCGTACACCACAGGCAGCAGTATCATGCCCCAGAAGAGGAATCCTGACGTGGCTGAGCTGGCTCGTGGCAAGACCGGGCGAGTATACGGCAATCTTATGGCTTTGCTGACGGCCATGAAAGCCCTACCCCTTGCTTATAACAGGGATATGCAGGAGGATAAGCACGGCCTCTTTGATACCGTGGATACGCTGTTATCAACGCTGGAAGTATTTACAGGCATGATGAAAACGCTGAAAATTAAAGTGGAAAATACCAGAAAGGCGGTCGAAAGAGGCTATATTCTGGCGACGGATCTGGCTGACTATCTGGTAAAGAAGGGCGAGGCCTTTCGCACCGCCTATGATATCATCGCCAGGCTGGTTAGCTACGCTGAGGAAAAGGGGAAATCTTTCGAGCAGTTGAAAATGAGCGAGCTGAAGGGATTTTCACCGCTGTTCGGCAGGGATGTCCATAAGATTACGATAGCATCTTCTCTGGCTGCCAGGGATACTATCGGGGGTACGTCTCCAAATCAGGTGGCGCGGGCGCTGGCGGCGGCTAAGAAGATAGCTGAGCAGGGCTGATAGAGTGAGCGAAGTTATCATCATAGAGAATTTAAGTAAATATTATAGCAAGTACCTCGCTTTGGATAACCTGAGCCTTAGGGTACCAGAGAATGAGAATGTTGGACTTCTCGGTCCTAATGGCGCCGGCAAGAGCACAACCCTCAAGATACTATGCGGCCTTATCCGCCCCTCCTCTGGGAAGGCTTATGTTGATGGTATCAACGTGGCGGAGAAGCCGGAGCAGGCCCTTTCCAGAATTGGCGCCATCATAGAGACGCCGGAGTTCTATCCCTTTCTCACGCCCGAAGAGACCCTTAGCTACTTTGGCAGACTCCGGGGAATGAGAGGTGATGGCTTAAAGCACCGGATAAAGGAAGTAATTTTACTCGTTAGACTTGAGGACTGGGGTAACATCAAGATAGAGAAATTTTCGAGGGGGATGAAGCAGCGTCTCGCCCTGGCGCAGGCCCTGCTGCACGACCCGCCGGTATTAATCCTGGATGAACCGGCCCTGGGGCTCGACCCCAGGGGGGTGGTGGAATTCCGGGAGATAATCGAGGGAGTAGGCAGGGAGAAGACGATTTTCTTCGCCTCGCATCAACTGGTAGAGGTTACCCAGATATGTAATCAGGTAGCTATCATTAGCCACGGGAAGTTACTTGCTTATGATAGCATTACGCAACTGGAGAAAAAATACCAATCGCTGGAGCATGCCTACATGGAGTTAACAGGAGGCTCTATTGGGTGAGTTCGAGAAGTTAAGGATAGTCACCGGATATGAGTTCCTGAAGCATGTCCGCCGCCGTCGCCTTTATATAATTCTGGGGATAGCGCTGCTGGCCGAGGCGGCCATGCTCATCCTGTTTCCGGTTCTTTCCGACGGCTACCCAAGGAGTGTGATGGTGATGGCGGCTTTGCTGACCATCGGTCCGGCCATGGCATCTATTGGTGCCATCTTCTTCGCCGGGGACGCTATCGCCGGGGAGTTCGAAGGCAAGACCGGCTTCATGCTCTTTACCAACCCCATCAAGAAGCTGACGCTGTGGACGGGTAAATATCTGGCGGGCTATATCGCAGTGGCGCTGCTGATTATCTTTACCTACGCCATTATCGCTATTTCCCTCTTTGTGATATATGGCCAAGTCCCTTTCGAGATGGTTAAGTCTTTAGGGCTTTGTCTGCTATATGCCGCCGCCGTTATCTCGGTAACCTTCTTCTTCAGCTCTGTCTCCAAGGGCGCCATGGGAGCCACGGTGATAACGCTTCTCTTCGTCTGGGTCTTCTCCGGGATTCTCGAGAGTGTCCTTGCCTTTACCGGTAACCCTTACTGGTTTCTAATCTCGGCTCAAGGTGACAGCATTGCCTACGTTTACGGGGGCTGGGAGGTGTTCTTCGAAGGCTTCGCTGGCGGGAATATCGGAAGTATGATGGAGGGTTTCCAAACTCTGAGTGTCGGCATGGCGGCGTGGGGCATGGTAATGTACATGGTGCTGGGTTTCGTTTTGAGTGTCTGGATTAGTGGACGAAGGCAACTGGCTTAGCTGGAATCATGCATTCTTTAAGAACGTGATTTTCAAAACATGTTATTCTGAAGAGACCAAGTCTAGCTAGCCGGGAATTAAAAGGAACTTAAGCGGTTTTAACCACCTTATGCTGGTTGCGGAGGCACCTGGTACACAGGTTAAGTCGCTTCGGCTGTCCGTCTACAATGATAGTGGCGGGATGAATGTTGGGCATCCAGCGCCGGTTGGTGTGGCGTTTGGAATGGCTGACATTATGGCCGAATTGCGGTGATTTACCGCACAAATCGCACTTCAATCTCAAATCTCCTTAAATTTACCCGTGTAACTATTGCAATATCCCGTTAATCATAGTAACATAATGAGTCAAGATAAGCAAGAAGGGCGTATCGGACCGAACAAGAAAATATACATAATACTCCGGTAAGGATGGGATATATATAATGAGTCACATTGATACTGTCGCCGGGCAGGACTTGAGAGAAATGTTTTCGGCAGCTACTTCCTGGTTGGAGAAGAGTTCTGCTGATATTGATGCCCTGAACGTTTTCCCGGTGCCTGATGGTGATACGGGAACCAATATGCTGCTTACCATGCGCTCTACTATGGAGGAAGCCTACCGGGCACCCGACCACAGTGCTTCGGGCGTAGCTTACGCTATGGCCAGGGGCGCTCTGATGGGAGCCCGCGGTAACAGCGGCGTCATCCTGTCGCAGGTGTGGCGTGGCCTGGCACAGGGTCTGGAAGGCAAGGAGTCCTTTACCGCCGCGGACCTGGCCAGCGCTTTACAGAAATCGGCCTCGATTGCCTATAAGGGAGTAAGCAATCCGGTAGAAGGTACCATGCTCACGGTTATGAAAGACGCTGCGGCGGAGGCTCAGGCGCAGGTTGCCGGTGACAATGATGATGTCATATCGGTCCTGGAAGCCACCGTTAATGCTGCCAGGGATTCTGTGGCTAATACACCCAGTCTGCTCAAGGTGTTAAGAGAGGCGGGAGTGGTTGATGCCGGCGGACAGGGTCTCTATACGATTTTTGAAGGTGCCCTGCGCTTCCTCAAGGGTGAGATGGAACTGATGCGACTTCGCAAGCCTCAGATAATTGTCAGTGAACTGCCGCATACGACTCCGCTGACGCAGGCGGCCGGTATTGACGAGGTTCCTTACGGCTATTGCACTGAGTTTATGTTAAAAGGAGAGAAATTCGAGCCGGATAACATTAAAAAGAGGCTGGCGAGGAAGGGCGAGTCCCTGATTGTCGTCGGTGATGACACGGCGGTGCGGGTTCATATTCATACTCTGGACCCGGGTAATATCATCCACTGGGCTACCGGTCTGGGTACCGTGCATCAGGTAAGCATCCGGAACATGGATGAGCAGCACCGGGATTTTATGGAGATGCAAAAAGAGAGGATGCCTACGGCTGATACGGCTGTTGTCGCTGTGGTTTCGGGTGATGGTCTTAATGATGTCTTTGTCAGCCTGGGGGCAGCTGCGGTTGTGCACGGGGGACAGACAATGAACCCCAGCACCAAAGATATACTGCAGGCAGTAGAATCTACATTTTCGGATAAAGTCATTATCCTTCCCAATAACAAGAATATCGTGCTTGCGGCTAATCAGGTGCAGTCTTTAACCCAGAAAACTGTGATGGTAGTGCCGTCTACGACGATACCGCAGGGGGTGGTGGCGCTTCTAGCTTTTGATTACGAGGCTGACTTTCAAACAAATGCCAAAATCATGGAAAAGGCTCTATCGTCGGTAAGGTCTATTGAAATTACCAGGTCTGTGCGCTCGACGAAAGTAAACGGCTTGAAAATTAAGCGAAAACAGCCCATAGGCTTACTGGATGGTGACCTGGTAGCGGTGGGGGATAGCGACTTCGATGTTATTAATAAGCTTTTATCTAGGCTGAATTTAAAAGAGGCTGAGGTGGTTACTATTTACTACGGAGAGGATGTAGAGGAGTCCGAGCCCGAGCAGATTGGTGCCGGTATAAGGGAGCAGCACCCACAGATGCAAATCGAGGTAATCCGGGGCGGCCAGCCGCACTATAGCTACATTATTTCCATCGAGTAGAAAGGTGGTAGTCGGTAATGACTGTAAAAATAGTTACGGATACTCTGTCTGATATTACCAGCGACCTGGCCGGGGAACTGGGAGTTACCGTGGTGCCTCTCTATGTGCGGTTTGGCGAGGAGGTCTATCGTGACCGGGTGGAAATAAGCACCGAAGAGTTTTATCGTCGGCTGGTAAGTGCTGACACTTTGCCTTCGACGACACAGCCGACACCTAATGATTTTGTCGATGTATACAATAACCTGGCCAAGGGGACTGATGAAATCCTGGTTATCGTGGTATCCAGCAAACTCAGCGGGACTTATCAGTCGGCAATGCAGGCGAAGGACACGGTTGCTGGAAAATGCCGCATCGAAATCGTCGACTCGTTATCGGTGGCGATGGGCCAGGGCTTGATTGTTATTGCCGCCGCCAATGCAGTTAAGGACGGGGCGAATCTGGATAAGGTGACTGACCTGGCGCGCCGGGCTGTATCCCGGATACATCTTATCGCTTATTTCGATACGCTTAAGTACCTGGCCAAGGGGGGGCGTATTGGCAAGGCTAGTAACCTGCTGGGCTCAATGCTATCGGTTAAACCGATGCTTACGATAAGAGATGGTGAGATGGCTCCTTTAACGAGGGTACGTTCTTTTAATGCCTGTATTGATTACATATATAATTTCGTGTCTGGCTTTTCCAATATCGAATTGATGGCAGTCGAGCACGGCACGACACCTGATGACGCCGATAGACTGGTTGAGCGTCTCGGTTCAATCTATCCTAAAGAACGCATTTATCGGTCGGTAATCAGCCCTGTAGTAGGGACACATGCCGGCCCCAATGTCTCCGCAGTGACTATTCTGGAAGCAGAAAAGGGATAATGACGGTAAGGGTTGTTACTGATAGTGTCTCCGATATATCACCGGCGATTGCCGATGAGCTGGGGATTACTGTAGTCCCCCTGAATGTTGTCTTCGGCTCTGAAATCTACCGTGATGGTATTGACCTTACCACAGACGAGTTTTACGAGAAACTGGAGCGCAGCCAGCACCTGCCGACCACTTCAACCCCACCGCTCCAGACTTTTATACAGGCATATGAGAAGCTGGCTGAAGAGACGGACGAGATATTGGTCATCACTATTTCGCGCAAGCTCAGTGCTACCGGAGAATCGGCATTAAAAGCAGTGGAGTCAATGGATAGGAAATGCCGGGTTTCGGTATTGGACTCGCAATTTGCGATTATGGCCGAAGGGCTGCTGGTAATTACAGCCGCTAAGGCAGCCCGGGAGGGAGCCAGCCTTGATGAGTTAATAAAAATGGCCGAGCGTAATATACCACGGATACAAACGCGCATGGCTTTTGATACCCTGGAGTACCTTAAAAGGGGCGGACGCATCGGCAAAGCGAAGGCCCTGATGGGTTCGATGCTGAAGATAAATCCCATCCTTGGTATCAGGGACGGCGAGGTGTTTCCTTTTGGCCAGGAGCGCTCCCGGACCAAGGCGATTGACCGTCTGTATGAATTCGTGATGAACTACTCGCAGATTGATGAACTGGCCGTGGAAGATGCTACCACACCTGGTGAAGCTGATGCGCTGGTGGAGCGGCTTGCAGACAAATTCCCCAGGGAGCGTATATACCGGTCAAAGTTCAGTCCCGTAATAGGGACCAATGTAGGCCCAAGCGTTATCGGGGTGGCGGTGCTGGGTGATAGATAAACCGGTATTAAACACTGGGCCGGACTGATTTTTTTATGCCAGTTAAGATTGTAACCGATAGTGTATCTGACATTCCTCCTCATGTAGTCCATGAGCTCGGGATAACCGTCATTCCAGTTCTGGTTCGTTTTGGAGAAGACGTATACCGCGATGGCATTGATATAACCAACGACCAGTTCTATGACCGCCTGGTGGACGGCGGGGTTATGCCGGTTACCGCGGTGCCATCGCTGGACTTATTTGCCAGAACATACGCCAGTCTTGCCGAAGAGACTGATGAAATTCTGGCCATCATGCTCAGTTCCAAGCTCAGCGGACTCTACAATGCCGCAGTGCAGAGTGCCGACCTGATGGAGAACAAGTGCCACGTGGAGGTGGTGGACTCGGGGTGGGCGGTCATGGCGCAGGGATTCATTGTCATTAAAGCCGCCCGGGCGGCTCAGGCCGGGGCGAGTATGGATGAAATTCTGGAAATAGTCCGTCAGAATCTAAATCGCATTGACATACGTGCTGCTTTCGATACACTGGAGTATCTCAAGAGGGGCGGGCGTATCGGCAGAGCGCAGGCTTTATTGGGGTCGATGTTGAAAGTGAATCCCCTCATCACTCTGAGAGACGGGTTGGTTGAACCAGCCGGGAGGGCCCGCTCGCGGGCGAAGGCGATGGACCTTCTCTATGAATTTGCGGCGGGTTATTCTCATATTGAGGAGATGTCCGTAGAGGCAGCCGCCTGCCCGGATGATGCTGATTCACTCGTGGAACGTCTCGGTGCCATATTCCCCAAAGAGCGTATCTATCGCTCGCGGACAACCCCGGTCATCGGCACGCACACCGGCCCCGGTCTCCTGCTGGTGGCTGTGCTGGGGGATAAATAAAGGCATTCAGGCTCAACTTTCATTTGCCTCCCCGCCGCCCCGTCTTTATGATTTCTTCCCCACCTACCCAACCTCTTGGCATCGGCAGTTTATCCCGTAGATATCCACCAACCCCAAGCGGGGCGTTTAAGAGGGGCGTCAGCCCCTCTTTTTTATAGTCCCCCTCTCCTGTGACACCCAGTCAGGAGAGGGGGACACAGGGGATGAGGTAGAAAAATAATCACAACTTTATCCATTTATCCCGGAATTTAGCCGTGCTTTTCAAACGAATTATGGCTATAATGGTGGCGGGGAAATATTATAGATGGATTCAGGTTCTTTACGCAAAATCCTTGACCTGGAACAGAAGAGGGGTTATCAGGATTCCGCCGTATTCGGTGGCCTGGACAGGTTCCTGCAAAACTGGTCAGCTCAGGCTATGGAGTCGGTGGTCAGACCCCGTCTCCTGAAGCGTTTCCGTCAGCTTTTCAAGTCGGATTACGCATCCATGACACCGGAGCAGCGCCGTGATTGGATAGATAGTGTGTTTGGATTTCTGGATGATGTGGAAAGTAAAAACAGTGACGTCGTAACTCAAGAAGAAAGCCCCGCACCTCCTTCCCGTCGGAAATCCCCCTTAAAAAAACAAAAACCTCCGGCGGCGGTAAGCGGTGAGGGCCTCAATTCACCTGTCACTGTCATTAAGGGTATCAGCACCAGTCTGGCGGGTAAATTTGGGAAAATGGGCGTAAAGACAGTTCGTGACCTGCTCTATTTTTTCCCTCACCGGCACCTTGACTACAGCCAGTTGAAATTCATCTCGCAGCTTGCCGAGGGAGAAGAACAGACCGTGGTGGCTAATGTGTGGCAGGCACAGGAGACTAGGCTGGGAGGCCGTCGCAGCACCGAGGCTATCGTTGGCGATGAGACGGGTAATATCAGGGTGGTCTGGTACAACCAGCCTTATCTGGCTAAGAAGCTGGCGACCAATGCCAGAATAATGCTCAGCGGGAGGGTCAGCCTGTTCCGGGGCAGGCATGTATTTCAGTCGCCGGAGTGGGAGCCGGTAGAGAGCCAGGACTTTGTTCATACCGCACGGCTGGTACCTGTCTACTCGCTGACACAGGGGCTGCGGCCGCGGCAGGTCAGGAAGCTGATGAAGGACTTTATTGACCACTGGGCCTGGCAGGTAACTGACTTTCTACCGCCGGAGCTGCGAAAACGGCTTGACCTTCTGGAGCTGCCGCAGGCGATTAGCCAGGCGCACTACCCGGAAGATGAAACGACCAAGGATAAAGCCAGGATTCGGCTGGCTTTTGACGAGCTTTTCATTCTCCAGCTGGGGGTTATGAGCAAGAAACGCGACTGGCAGGAGAGTCGGCCGGGCACTCCCTTTGATGTTGATGTGCCCCTGCGGGAGACTTTTATAAAGTCGTTGCCTTTTTCATTAACGGCGTCTCAGGACAGGGTGCTCGAGGAGATACTGGCGGATATGGGGAAATCAAGGCCGATGTGCCGGTTATTGCAGGGGGAGGTGGGCAGCGGCAAGACGGTTGTCGCCACGGCTGCCCTGCTGACAGCGGCGGCCAGCGGGCATCAGGGGGCTTTTATGGCTCCCACCGAGATTCTGGCGGAACAGCATTTTGCGACGGTTTGTGAGCTGCTGTCCCGGGTGGGAAGTGAAGAGGGCGAGGGCTATCTGCGCAGTTATTCCGGCTTGTTATCACGTCCCCTGAAGGTGGCGCTGCTCATCGGCGATATCAAGCAGTCCGGCAAGCGGGAACTGCAGCAATCAATCTCGGCGGGGGATATTGACATCGTTATCGGCACTCATGCCCTCGTTCAGAAGGGGGTGGACTTTAGTAAACTGGGACTGGTGGTGGTGGATGAGCAGCACCGCTTCGGCGTTGAGCAGCGCTCGGCGCTGCGGGAGAAGGGTTTTAACCCGCACATGCTCGTAATGACGGCAACGCCGATTCCCCGCACCCTGGCGCTGACACTCTATGGCGACCTTGACCTGTCTGTTATTGACGAGCTTCCGCCCGGGAGACAGACGGTGAAAACAAAGTGGCTCAAGCCGCAGCAGCGGGAAAGCGCTTATGCCTTCATCAGGCGTCAGGTAGCCGAAGGACGGCAGGCTTTTATTATCTGTCCCCTTATTGAGGAATCGGAGGCTATCGCCGCTCAGGCGGCTGTAGTTGAATATGAGCGGCTTTCCCGGGAGGTCTTCCCCGATTTAAGGCTGGGACTGCTCCACGGGCGCCTGTCGGCAGGTGACAAGGACGATGTCATGGAGAGCTTCCGCTCCGGTGAGTTGAATATACTGGTTTCGACACCGGTTATAGAGGTCGGTATTGATATTCCCAATGCCGCGGTAATGCTGGTGGAAAGCGCCGACCGCTTTGGGCTCTCCCAGCTTCACCAGTTCCGGGGCCGCGTGGGGAGAGGGCAGGAGCAGAGCTACTGCATGCTGCTGGCGGAAAATCCCTCCGAGGTGGGCAGGGAGCGACTTGACATAATAGAGAACACGCAGGACGGTTTCAAGCTGGCGGAAGAAGACCTCAGGCTGAGAGGTCCAGGCGAGTTTTTCGGTACGCGCCAGAGCGGACTGCCGGACCTGCGCATGGCGAAACTCTCCGATGTTGCTTTGCTGGAGACGGCAAGAACCGAGGCTATGAATCTCTTTCAAAAAGACCCTGGCCTAAAGAAAAGGGAGCATCGCCTCATGGCACAGGAACTGGCAAGGGTCTGGCCAAGCGCCGGTGAGTGGAGCTAGGTGATAGCTATTGTTGTTTTATACCTAATTAATACCAAAATAATACCGAATAAAAACCTGTTTAACATATGATTTTAATGCCTTGGTCACTAAAATTGTGATATACTCTTGAGAAATCGGTAGCGGATATATCGAATAGGAAATACGGGGGTGTATTGGGTTCATCATACGCTAAAGTAATCGTTAATCCGGTGGCTGGTGCCGGTAGGACGGCGCGGGAATGGCCGCAGATAATGGACCTGTTTAAGGGTAGCGGATTGCGTTTTGAGCATGATTTGACGGAGGCGCCCGGCCATGCGGTGGAGCTGGCTAAAGCGGCTGCTGAGAATGGCTACGATTTGGTGGTATCAGTTGGTGGTGATGGCACCATAAACGAGGTCGTCAACGGACTGTATGAGTCCGGCAATATCAAAGACACCAGGCTGGGCATTATAAGCACGGGAACCGGCGGCGATTATGTTCGTACCGTAGGCGTGCCTCGCCGCTATGAGGAAGCCTGCCGGTGTTTTATAGAGCCGAAGACACTTACCGTAGACCTTGGTATCGTTGAATATGCGAATAACGGCGACACGATGAAAAGACTTTTTGTTAACTTCGCCGGCCTGGGCTTCGATGCCGAGATAGTCCAGCGCACCACGCAGCAGTTCAAAGCCCTGGGAGGCCTGCTTTCTTACCTTACGGCAGCGCTCGCCACGCTTGTATTCTATAGGAACAGGAAAATTACGCTCGTTATTGATGGAGAGGAAGTGGAGAAGGATGTCTGCGCGGTAATTATGAACAATGGCAGGTATGGCGGTGGGGGTATGTTTACCGCACCTGATGCCGACCTTGCCGATGGATTGCTTGATGTGTTAATCATTGGCGATATTAGTAAGGCCGACCTTCTATGGTCGTTGCCGCGCATATATAAGGGCACCCATCTAACTCATCCCAAAGTCACCATGAAAAGAGCGAAAGAGATAGAGATACGGTCACGCGACGAGACGATGCTTTTACAGGCGGACGGCGATCTCCTGGGCGAATTGCCGGCGCGCTTCCGCGTCCTGCCGTCGTCATTGAATATTGTCGTCTGAAGACTGGCGGCACCGGGTACAGATAAATTGAATTAAGGGATTATTTGGTATAAACTGTCTTTTACCGGCTAGCAGGAGTTAAATGAAATATCTTCTCGGTATACTGGTTATATTCGTTGTCCTGGATGGACTGCTGACGCGGTTTCTCGTTGATGGTGGCCTGGCACGGGAAGGTAATCCACTGCTACAGTCGTTTGTCGGTGAGAATGGTTTCATTGTGCTCAAGGTGGTGGGCGCGCTGTTATGTGCCCTTATTCTCTGGGATATATATAGACGTTTCCCCAAATTAGCCGTAATTTCTACATCCTGCTTTGTTGTCTTCTATGGCGGGATTTTGATCTGGAACTCTAGCCTGTTCCTTCTAACTTGAGTTCAGGCACCTCCTGGCTTTCGGGGCGTGTCCAGTTGGGGATTACTTCCGGTAAGGTGTCCGTAAAAATAATCTCTCTGGGCAGCTTGTAGTCGGCAGTGCGGCCCTGACAATATTGCCTTATTTCCTGTTCTGTGGCTGTTTCACCCGGATTCAATCTAATCAGGGCTTTAACCGTCTCACCCCGAATAATGTCCGGCACCCCGACAATTCTGGCTTCAGCTATCTTGGGGTGAGTATTCAGGATGTCTTCAATATCACCGGGAAAGATATTCTGGCCTTTCAGGATGAGCATTTTTCTCTTCCTACCGGTGATAAACAGGTAGCCGTCTTCGTCAACCCATCCGACATCGCCGGTATGAAGACAGCCGCCTCTCATAATCTCGGCGGTTGCCCCGGGCTTATTATAAAAGCTGGTCATTACCGGTCCCCGGACGACTATTTCTCCCTCATGGCCGGGGGGCAGCTCATTGTCGTTATTATCAAGTATTTTCATTTCCCAGCAGGGCATTGGCTTACCTGAGGAGCCGACCTTGCCCGTGCCGTTTATAGGCATAACGGTGACTTGAGAGACTGACTCGGTTTGCCCCCAGATGTCAATTAGATTGGCATTAAAATACTGTTTGAATAGTTTTATGATCTCGACTGGTAGAGGGGCACCGCCGCTGACCCAGAGACGGAGCGAACTCAAATCATGCTTTATCCCCTCATGCCTGGCAACGTTTATGGCCAGTGCGAAGATATAAGGAACGCCCATGTATATCGTACCCCTCTCCCTTTCAACGGCTTCCATGAAGTTATGGATGGAACGTCCCGTTCCGGGTATAACCACCACGGTACTACCCTGAGCAATCGAAGCCAGCAGTACGGCGGTCAGGCCGAACATGTGATACATGGGCAGGGCGAATTGCAGCAGCACGTCTTTGTCGGTCTGCTCGAATACCTCTGCCGATGTAAGCGCCTCGGTGCAGATACTCCGGTGAGACAGGGCTACCCCGTGGGGATTCTGGGTCGGCCCCCCGGTATAAGAGATAACAGCTATATCGTCGGGGGATATCTCGATATCAGTGACTGTCGCCGGGCTGTCAGCCATGATTTGCTGGTAGCTGGCAAATTCGCCTGTGTGTTCGGTATCAAAGGTTATCACGTGCTTTACGGAGTCAAACCGGGGCAGGGCTGGAACCAGCGATTCCAGGGGCGGGCTTTCGGCTATCAGTACCTTCGGCTTACAGTCGCTGAATAGGCTGGCCAGTTCATCGGGTGTGTATCTGGCGTCAAGGGGAACGACGATACCGCCGGCTTTGATAATACCGAAGAAGACGGTGACGAACTCCGGGTTGCTGGCCTGTATGGTCGCCACGCGGTCGCCTTTTTTAACTCCCATTTCTATCAGGGCATTGGCTACCTTATTGGAAACCTCTTCCAGTTCGGCGAAGGAGACGCGCCGGTCACCCATAACGATAGCCGTTTTCCCGGCAAAACGTTCAACAGCGCTTTTCAGTATTAGCTTCAGGTTCATCTACTCTCCTCATCTCAACTTTCTATTGATTAAGAATCCTCCAGTATCACCCTGGCATCTACGGCGACGGCACCGTCACCGCGGGCTATTACCGGGTTGAGGTCGATTTCCTTGACCGCCGGGTTTTCTTCAACAAATGCAGAGACGGCCAGCAGCATGTCCTCCAGTGCGGATATATCAACCGGTTCCTGGCCCCGGTAGCCTGTTAGCAGTTTATACCCTTTTATTTCCCTTATCATCTCCCCGGCGTCTTTTCTGGTGATGGGTGTTACTCTGAGCGATACGTCCTCGAGGATTTCTACCCATAATCCGCCGAGACCGAACATCAGCACCGGGCCGAACTGGACGTCCTTGGTCATGCCGATAATCACTTCAACGCCCGGCAAGGCCATTTTCTGTACGGATATGCCGTGGACTTTTACTCGGGGGTGTTTTTCGCTGACGTTCTTCAGAATTTCATCGCAGGCTGCTTCTACCTGCTCCGGCGTCTCCAGCCCCAGCCTGATGCCACCGGCATCGCTTTTGTGTAAGATGTCCGGCGAGGCTATTTTCAATGCCACCGGGAAGCCGAGCTGCCTGCTTATGGAAGCGGCCTCTGACCCGGATGCAGCCGGTCTGGTATCAATTACATTTATTCCCGCCCCCCCGAGGAGTCCCTTCGACTCTATTTCTGTCAGGGCTGTCCTGCCTTCACTTCTGGCTTGCTCTACTATCGGGTGCATAATTGATAGAACTATCATTTAAATGTTGGATTATTAATCAGAACCAGTCCAGTATAACAGACCTTTGTCACGTTTGAAAAGGTCTGGTTTAGGTTAATTGCCTAGAAGTTCGCCAATCTCGTGAGTGCTCAGCTGTCTTACGTTTCCCTCTTCGAGGTTGCCCAGGCTGAGGCGGCCGATGCGGACACGCTTCAGGGCCAGTACCTGATGACCCAGGCTGCCGAACATACGGCGCACCTGCCGTTTTCTTCCTTCGTGTATAGCTACGCTGTAGTTGAAGGGCGGCGGTGACGTTGCTACTCTAATCGTGGCGGGACTGGTAACGCCGTCCTCAAGCGTAATCCCCTGCTCTAGTTTGCTTGTGTCCCCCGGTGTGAGATTGCCATTTATATGCACCAGGTATTCCTTCTCGTGTTCATATTTAGGGTGAGTAAGCCGGTAGGTAAGCCTGCCGTCGTTGGTTAGCAGCAAAAGGCCGGTACTGTCCTTGTCCAGCCTTCCCGCCGGGTACAGCCTCAGGTGACGGTACTCCCGGGGTAATATGTCCATGACCGTCCGGCGTCCTCTCTCGTCGCGGGTCGTGGATAGTATTCCTCTTGGCTTGTGAAGCATCAGGCAGACGGGTTCCTCCGGTTTAAGGTCGATGGGTTTGCCGTCTACCAGAACACGGTCAGTGGCGAGGTCTACCGGATGTCGAAAGTCCTCGGCTATTTCACCGTTTATGACAACCTTGCCCTGCCTTATGGCGTCAGCCATGCGGCGCCGTGAGCCGATACCGGCTTCGGTCAGCGCTTTCAATAGAGGCCTGGTGGTCATACGGCAAATTTATTCCCCGGTCAGCATCTGGTTACCTGGCAGAGCAGCGATTTGCATGGCAGGAAACCCGAAATAGGGTCCAGGTTCCGGTCGTCGACGAGTAAATTGACATTGGCTTCATCCGGCCATTCGTGCGGCACGGTAACGACGCCGGCCAGTATGGTGTCTGTAACGTTAGCCTTCATCCTGGCGGTGCCCCTGGGCGAGCTTACGGCTACCGTATCGCCTGTCTTGATGTTGCGTGGATTGGCGTCGGCGGGATTAATATCGACCAGCGGTTCCGGCATTAAATCGCGCAGCTGGCGGACATGGCGGTACTGCGAATGCGTATAAGCTATCACTCTGGCGCCTGAGGTCAGCACCAGCGGATAGGACTCCAGCATCTCAGGCCGACTCAGCGGACTCTCCGGGGGCTCTTTGTAGACCGGCAGCGGGTCAAGGCCCTGCTCCGCCAGTGCGGCGGAAGCGATTTCCACCTTGCCTGACGGCGTTTGAAAGCCTTCTTTCTCGTAGTATTTCTCCGGCCTTGCCGATAACGGACGCATTATGCCGTGTGGATGCTGCTTCAGGTCCTGGGAGGTTAAGTTCAACGGCTCCAGGATATAGTCGACGCACTTCATAAAATCGCCGTTCCAGAAAAGGTCGCCGAAGCCCAGTCTCTTGGCCAGTTCCGAGTAGATTTTCCACTCCGTCCAGCTTTCGCCTATCGGTTCGATGGCAGGCTCTATCAGCTTGATATTCTCAATGCCGAGGTCGGCCATGAGTATATGGCGCTCCAGCCATGAGGCTATGGGCAGCACAATATCGGCAAGCTGTGTGCCCGGCGTGTGAAAATACTCGGTAACCGCTATAAAATCAAGCTTCTTCAGGAGTTCAGCTATCCGGCTGGAATTGGGGAAAAACTGTGGGTCCAGTCCCGCTGAGAAGAGAGCTTTGAGGGGGTAAGGGTCGCCGCTCTCAATCTGGTCGGCTATGGCGTTGGACTGCATTTCGCGGTATCTTTTGGTCCAGATAGGGAACCTTATTGACCCTATGCCCGGCGGCATGTCAGCCACGCGCTCGTGCAGGGTGATGTCATTTACCGGTTGGCCGTAGGGCGCCCACCTGTTGCCGCCGGCCACTTCAAGGTTACCGGTTATCGCCGGGAGTAAAATCATGGCACGGTGGTTCTGTACACCGTTGAAATGGTGGGTGGTGCTATTGACACTCATGTGAATCTTGGCCGGTTTCTGGGTGGCATACAGTATGGCCGCTTCCCTGATTTTGGCGGCGGGAACCCAGGTTATCTGTTCCGTGCGCTCCGGGGAAAATTCGCCGGCTAGCTTTTTAAGGTCGTCAAAGCCGACCGTCCAGTTCTCAGCAAATTCTTTGTCGTGGAGGTTTTCCGCGATAATGACATTCATCATGCCCAGCGCCAGGGCGCCATCCGTACCCGGCCGCAACTGGAGGTGTATATCGGCCCTGGCAGCCATATCGGTGACGCGAGGGTCAACCACGATGAGCTTGATTCCCTTCTCACGGGCTTCCAGGTGGTCCTGCCACACCGGAGGGTTCGAGTTTCTGATACTGGAGCCCCAGAGCAGGAGGCATCTGGAGGCCGGGTCGATATTATTACTCTGTATAGCGAGTATGCCGTAGTCCCAACCATAGGTCAGGTTGGCGGCTATATAGGTGGCGGAAGCGCAGCTGCTGCTCTCGGTACAGTAGTTGGGCGAGCCGAAGGCATGGGTCAGCCGGTGGAAGTAGGGTCGAGGTTCCTTGGTATAGGCAACCCAGAAAATGACCGACTCCGCTCCGTATTTATCCTTGGTCGTCTGCAATTTATCGGCTATGGTATCCAGCGCCTCGTCCCAGGATATGCGTGCCCACGAGCCATTGCCCCTTTCACCAGTACGTTTCATCGGGTATTGCAAGCGGTCGGGGTGGTAGACAAAGTCAAGCTGGGCCTTCCAGCGGGGGCAGAAGGCTACCTTATCGTCGGCGATTTCAATTTTTACAGCTTTGCCTTCACGGACATGGATTTTTGTGGGGCAACGATGTGTGCACATATAGCATATACCGTCTTTGACGCTCTCTGTCTCGGCCATAGCGTATTTATTCTCCCTTCTTGCTTGAAACCATTAAATGCAGGCTGGTGTAACGTGTGCATTTTTACTATATCAGATTACCGGCGTGGATTAAAGTGACATTGCCTTAGAAATGATGTAAAGCTGAACACGGGTGCCTGGCGTTACGCCTTGCGCTGTACTGTCGAAATGATATGTCTGTGATATAATGATCAGGTAAGTACTTGCCCGGAGATTTGAAGTCTGGAAACGATAGAAGTAGCTCGCCGAGCTGTAGAGGTCGCCAGCGATAAGCAGGCCAGCGATATTGTGTTGCTGGATGTGCGCGCTAGTTGCACTTTTACCGATTATTTCATCATCTGTGCCGGCGATAGTGAGAGGCAGATTCGCACCATCTATGATGAAATCGAACAGGTCCTGAAACAAGAGGGAGTCTTACCACACCACCATGAAGGCACGATAGATTCGGGGTGGCTCCTGCTCGATTACGGTGACGTTATCGTGCATGTGTTCGCGGCACCGGAGCGGGAATATTACCAGCTCGATAAGCTCTGGAGTAAAGCAAAGTCGGTAATAAGGATTCAATAAAACGGAGGCTAATCTCACCCCCCCCTCTTAGATATCTTTTCCCACCCGCCGCCCTCGCATCATTCTATGCTATCCCTTAAATATCCCCCGCCCCTTTTCCCCCCGAAAATACGTCATTCCCACGAATGCTGGAATCCAGCCAGAATAGTATCCCCCTTTCGTAAAGGGGGACTAAGGGGGATTTAATATAGGGATAAAGAGGGTGAGGTTAAAACGGGGACCGCACTCAAAGTTTAAAAATCTCGTCTTTAGAGAAGAACAGCCCTATTTCCTTTTCGGCGTTTTCCGGGGAGTCGGAAGCGTGTGTTGAGTTGCGTTGGATGTCCAGGCCGAATTCACTCCGTATTGTTCCGTCCTCGGCCTTGGCGGGGTCGGTGGCTCCCATCACCTTCCTGATTCGCTCTACGGCGTCTTCCCCCTCGAAGACACTGGCTACTATCGGGGTGGAAATGATGTATTCCACCAGTTCTTTGAAGAATGGTTTGTCTCTATGGATAGCGTAATGCCGTTCGGCCAGGGCTCTATCCATGTGGAGCATCCTTAATGCTATAAGCTTGAGGCCTTCCCTTTCGAGGCGGCCGAGAATTGTACCTGACAGTCCTCTTTCCATAGCATCAGGCTTGATGAGAACCAGAGACCTCTCCATGTTTAACTCCTAATTAAGTATATTTTAATAAACCGTGTATCAGGCCGTCGCGGTAGGATGGAAGAGTCCGGCCAGGTTACTGATGTTGACTGTCTCCAGCGTATCCACGACAAGGTCGGCTTCCTTCAGGCTGTTCCTTGAGTGGCTGTTGGTGACGGCAACGCATTTCATGCCGGCCTGCCTGGCGCCGGCAATCCCGGCGATGGCATCCTCGATGACTACACAGTTGCCCGGTTCTGTTTCCAGTTTTTCGGCGGCCAGCAGGAAAATCTGCGGACTGGGTTTGCCTTCGGTAACCTCCTGGCCGTAGGCGATAGCCTGGAAGTAGTCCTCTATGCCCAGGCCCCCGATAATTACCCGGATATTCTCCGGAGGCGCCGAGGAAGCTATCGCCGATTTTATACCCTGTTTGTTAAGCGATTCTATCAGTTCTATAGCACCGGGCAGCGACTTTATGTTTTCAGCGACCAGCCGGCGGTAGGTCGCCTCTTTTTCATCGGCAATGATGTCCAGTTCTTCCTGTGATATGTCAGTACCGACCGTATCGCGGATTATGGTGTCGTTTCTCTGTCCGAAATGGCGCATGAAGAACTCTTCGGTGAAGCTCACCCCTCTTTTCCCGAAGGTATATTGCCAGGCCCGGCAGTGATATGTGCCAGTATCAGCGATAACGCCGTCCAGGTCCCAGAGTACAGCCTCGAGTTGTCCTTCAGTCATTGCTTGACTCCCGGCTTCTGCCGCCGTGACCCGGCTCATTTTCAATGACGAACTGTTTAGCTGAGCTTTCGGCCATCACGGTGCCGTCCTTTGAACATACCGTGGCTCTGGTTTCAAATAACTTCCTGCTGTTCCTGATTACCGAGGCAGTGATAACGAGCGGCTCCTCCACCTTTACCGGTTGCCTGAGCCTGATATTCATGCTGGCGGTGAGACAGGTGGCGCCTTCAAAGTAGGCGGCGTAGCTCATTGCCTCATCCAGCAGACTGGCTACGATGCCGCCGTGAACGACCCCCGGCCACCCCTGGTGGGCCTGACTCGGTGTAAACTCGGCACGGCAGGCATCGCCTTCTTTCTTAAACTTTAATTTCAATCCGATGGGGTTATTACGCCCGCACCCGAAACATAATCCCTCGTTCAGGTCGGTGCTGATTGATATTTTTGGTAAAGCTGCCATAGCATTATCTCCGTTTCAGTACGATTAAAATCTAACCAGGCTTAAAATGCTCCCAACCGGTCTCACGCACACTGACAGGATTGCCTTTGTTGTCAAACAGGCTGATTTCGCCGGGCTGGCCGGCGGTTATTTCACCGATGACGTTTACCGGGCATGGTGCCTCTGCCTTAACGCTGCCGATTGCCTTTTCGGTTCCCGTAAAAAGCAGTTCGTAGTCCTCCCCTCCCCCCAGCGCCAGTTCCAGTGCCCTTTCCCCGAAATTGTCCCTGACCGTGTTATGAATCGGCAGGCGGTCAGCTTCCACTCGTGCGCTGACGTTGCTTGCCTGGCATATATGGCGCAGGTCGGAGAGCAGCCCGTCGCTGATATCAATGGCTGTGGTCAGGCCTTTCTTTACCAGCAGCTGGCCTTCAACTATGCGCGGCAGGGGACGGTGAAAGGCGTCCCTTAAGTAAGCGCTGGCCTCCGGGCTGAAATGGGATTTTCCCGACAGCATCTCCAGTCCCGCTGAAGCGCTGCCCAGATATCCGGTAACGGCTATGCTATCGCCGGGTCTGGCGTTGGAGCGACGTAATATGTTCTTATCCGGGCGGCCGCCGAGGACGCTGACGGTGATTGATACCACCGGCGACTCGCACGTGTCGCCGCCGACGATGGCTACCTGAAACTGCTGTCCCAGCTCAATCATCCCCTCATAAAGGGCGGCAACATCCTCCACTTCCGTATCTTCCGGCAGGGCCAGCGATACTAGCGCGTACTCCGGCACGCCGCCCATAGCGGCGATGTCGCTGAGATTAATAGCCAGCGATTTCCACCCCAGTTCTTTCCAGGAAATCGTGCTCAGGGAAAAGTGAACGTCCTGTATCATGGAATCGACCGTAGCCAGCTGGGTTGAGGTATCGCTGTGCCAGGCAGCGGCATCATCGCCGATACCGACGATAAGCTTTTGATGGGGTTTCGTCTGATTGTCCTCAGAATCGGAAATCATCCTTGCCAGGAGGTCAATCAGGCCGAATTCTCCCAGCTCCGAGACTTTCATAAGAAAATTATAACACATTCCTGAAAGCGCTAACTACGCCGGGAAATATCTCCGAGTATGCAAAAAGGGAGCGGGCATTGCCCCGCTCCCCGTTTATTTCTCACCGGATAATGTTATCTAGTGCTTATCTTCAAACTCGACGTTTACCGGGAAACGCTTATGGTTTGACCTGCCCGGCAGGCGCTTGAGTGCCGGTATTCGTAAGAGCGCCCCGGAAATACCGGCTGAGCCCATCACGATTGCCGCGACTCTCTCCGCTCCGCCTATCGGCTGAAGCCATGCCAGCGTCAGTATAATCAAGCCCATTACCCCGAACAACGCTGGTAAGAACATGCTGTGTGTTTTTTTCTCGTTCATCTCGCGCCTCCGGCGTCTCTTGCTTCTAATATGTATAACGCCAGAATAGTTTTTTAGTTAGCTGCAAAAGGGAAAATTCATTTAAATTTTCTCTTATCCTTGGACAACAGATTACTACAACACTATTAAGAAGTTATTAAAATATTTGAAAAATCGGATAAAATATCGTATGCATATACATTAAGTACTGGCGATATCTCTCGAAACCTGCTATATTATTTCTAAATGCGTTACGCTATCATCGCCGATATACATGCCAACCTAGCTGCGTTCACCGCGGTGCTGGCTGACATTGAGCAGAAGGGTGGTGTGGAGGAGATATGGTGTCTGGGTGACATCGTCGGTTACGGCCCTGACCCCTGCCAGTGCATTGAGCTTCTGCGGAAGTATAACCATGTCTGCGTAGCCGGTAATCATGACCTGGCAGCTATCGGCAGGGTTGATACCACGTACTTCAATCCCATGGCGGCCGCGGCCTGCCAGTGGACTGCCGAGCAGCTCAGTCCGGGTGATGTTCATTATCTGGAGAAATTACCATTGACTATTGAGAAAGGGGACTTTCTTCTGGTACACGGCAGCCCGATGGAGCCTGTCTGGGAGTACGTAATATCAGCCGGCATTGCCGCCAGGAATTTCTCCTTTTTGAAGTCGCAATTTTGTCTATTAGGTCACTCACATGTGCCGGTGGCATTCAAAGAAGAAGGCAACTCCTGCCTGCCCATTCAGCTGTCGCCTGGCATCGGGCTGGTGCTTGGCGATAACCGCATGATTATTAATCCGGGTGGGGTGGGGCAACCGCGGGATGGCGACCCGCGGGCAAGTTATGCTATCTATGACACCGAAAGCCGGATGGTAAGGCTTTATCGTATCCCTTACGATATCACGGCCACCCAGAGTAAAATGCTGAAGGCCGGTCTGCCCGTGCATCTGGCGACCAGGCTGGAAGCCGGCCGGTAGCCCCGCCCGTAAATGTCATTGCGAGTCCTTCCACTGAAGGACGAAGCAATCCGCCCCTTAATTTTCCCTGGCCACCCCGCCACCCTTCTTTGTTATCTATTCCCACCCACCCGCCCTCGCATCATTCTCGGCTTATACCTTAAATATCCCCCACCCAGTTTCCCCCTTTGAAAAAGGGGGATTAAGGGGGATTTAAGTCACTCTCATCCTTGACAAACCAGCCCTCACCATTTACCATTTTTATTGAGGTCGTGCTAGATGGGGAGCTAGCGGTGCCCTGTACCTGCAATCCGCTACAGCAGGGTTGAACTCCTGCTTGAGGCTTTTGTCTGGTGGGACTACCCGGACTAAGCGGCGTTGAAGGCCGGGTCCTGCGCGGCAGAGCGCTATGAACCCCGTCAGGTCCGAGAGGAAGCAGCGGTAAATAGTTATTTCTGGGTGCCGCAGGTATACCTGGCTGGAGCTGGCTGGCTCGGGCAAGCTGTTAGGCAGAGTCGAGGGCAGGTGCACGGCCTCTAAATTTTATGATGGATAAGGGCCTGTCAAAAGACGGTTCCAGTTCGCTTCTGGCTCAGACCAGAAAGCTGCTGCGCCGGTCTGGCCTCAGGGCAAGGAAGGGTCTGGGACAGCATTTCCTCATAGATGAAGAAGTGCTGGAGATTATCCTCGCCGCCGCTGGACTTACTCCCAATGATACGGTCATCGAGGTAGGACCCGGACTTGGTATCCTGACTGTTGAGATGGCCAGGCGCGCCGGATGGGTAATCGCTATTGAACTGGACAACAAGCTGGCGGCTGTCCTCAGAAAGACGCTGTCTCCCTATGATAACGTGGTTATTCTCAACGAGGATATACTCGGCACCGACCCCAAAACTCTTCTACAGCAGCAGGCCCCTGCCTTCCCGGAGAAATTAAGCCCTTATAAGCTGGTGGCTAACCTGCCTTACTATATCACCTCCCCCCTCCTCCGCCACTTTCTGGAGGCTTCGGTCAAGCCGGAAAGAATGATTGTAATGGTGCAGAAAGAGGTGGCCGAGGCTATCGTCGCCGGGCCTGGCCAGAGGAGCGTGCTCAGCATCAGCGTGCAGTTTTACGGTAAACCACACATTGTCGGCTATGTGCCCGCCAGTTCCTTCTACCCGGCGCCGGAAGTTGATTCGGCTATACTGAAAATAGAAGTGTATTCCAGTCCGGCGGTTGATGTGGATGAAAATGGCTTCTTTAAGCTGGTGCGCGCTGGCTTCTCCGCGGCCCGCAAGCAGGCGGTCAATTCTCTTTCACAGGGACTTCACCTGCCCAGGGACGAGGTTCTGGTCTTGCTGGAGAAGGCGGGCATAGCGCCGCAGCGGCGGGCGGAGACTTTTACGCTGGAGGAGTGGGCACAGCTATGGCGCGCGTTCGACGGGGAGAGAGGTGGGGGATAGCATGGTAACGGTTGACGCACCCGCCAAGATAAATCTGACGCTTGAGGTCCTGGGTGAACGCCCCGATGGCTTTCACGAGATACGCAGCGTGCTCCAGGCCATAGACCTGTGTGACCTTCTGCACCTTGAGGTTGGAAGTGAAATAACCTTTAAATGCGATATGCCGGGCTGGTCAGCGGAGAAGAGCCTGGTAAACAGGGCTGTTGGCCTATTGCTGGAGACTACCGGCTGCAAAAAAGGGGCGATTGTAGAAATAGCCAAGAAAATCCCTTTAATGTCGGGACTGGGTGGCGATAGCAGCAATGCCGCGGCTGTATTACGCGGTCTCAATGAGATCTGGGAGCTTGGCTTATCCAGGGAAAAACTTCTCGGCATGGCGGCGCAACTGGGCTCGGATGTTGCGTTCTTTCTCCGTGGCGGCACGGCCCTGGTAGAGGGCAGGGGGGAAGTAATAAAGCCACTGCCGTCACTAACGAAGATGTGGGTGGTTCTGGTGGTGCCGGATATCCCCAGAGAGCCGGGCAAGACCGCGCGGATGTATGCACGACTTAAAGACAGTCATTATACGGATGGCGAGATAACAGAGAGTCTGATAAGGGAATTAAAAGCAGGCAGGGAGTTCAAGTCTTACATGCTTTTTAATACGTTTGAAAATGTAGCCTTTGAATACTTCAAAGGACTGAAAGTCTATAAAGAACACATCATTAAACTTGGTGCTTCACTTGCCCATCTTGCCGGCTCCGGGCCGATCTTATTCAGCATGTTTAATGATAAAACTGGGGCTGAGGACTTATATACTCGCTGTAAGAATCAGGGTATGGAAGTATATATGGTGCAGACGTTGTGAAGAATCTGAGAGTATATGGTGATAAGCCTTTTACCGTGGCCGTTATTCACGGCGGACCGGGTGCGCCAGGGGAGATGGCACCGGTAGCCAGGGAGCTTGCTTCTATTGACGGGGTTTTGGAGCCATTGCAGACAAAGGACTCCGTTGAGGGACAGGTGGAAGAGCTGCACGAGGTACTGGAAAAGAACGGAGACCTGCCGCTTACGTTAACCGGATTTTCATGGGGGGCCTGGCTCAGCTTTATTTTAACGGCGCGGCACCCATCGCTGGTGAAAAAGTTAATACTCGTGGGAAGCGGGGCTTTCGAACAGAAGTACGCTGAGAATATCGTGGCTGACAGGTTGAGTCGGCTCAACGAAGAGGAAAGGATAGAAGCCATTAACCTGATAGAAATCATCAACAATGTTGCCGCCGATAAAAAAGGTGGACTTATGGTTCGAATCGGAGAGCTATTTGCCAAAGCTGATACGTATGCGCCGCTGCCACACAAAAGCGAGGCCCTGGAATTCAGCTATGATATTAACATAAACGTCTGGACGCAGGCTGAAAAATTGCGAATCAGCGGGGAACTGCTGGAACTGGGGAAAAAGATAAACTGTCCGGTGGTGGCTATCCACGGTGACTATGACCCCCATCTCGCCGAGGGCGTTAGAGAACCCCTTACACGGGTTCTCAAGGATTTTAAATTCATCCTGCTGGAGAAGTGCGGCCACGAACCATGGCTGGAAAGATATGCCAGGGACAGGTTTTATGAGATACTTAGAGAAGAATTGAAATAGCGGATGGAAGGGTGTAGAGCAACAGTAACGTAAATATCGAATAATATAAATGTAGGTCCATTGGGACTATTTAACCAAGGGAGTACAGGAGGTATTACATGGAAATTAAGACAGAGGGAAATTTGCAGGAAGCTTTTGCCGGAGAGAGTCAGGCGTATCGTCGCTATGTTCTATTTGCTGAAAAAGCGGACAAGGAAGGCTATCCCCGGATAGCCAGGCTGTTTCGGGCAGCTGCCGAGGCGGAGGCGGTACATGCGCGGAACCACTTCAGCGCTATGGACGGGGTGGGCTCGACCAAGGAGAACCTGCTGGCGGCCAGCATCGGCGAACACCAGGAATTTACGGCTATGTATCCTCCTTTTATCGAAGAGGCGGAGGCGGAAAGGAATGCGAGGGCCCTGCGCAGCTTTCAGTGGGCTAATGAGGTCGAGAAGATACATCACGGTTACTTCGAGGCGGCGCTTAAGGGTCTTACGGAAGGGCAGCAATTTGAGGAAAAGACTTACTTTGTGTGCGGGGTCTGCGGTAATACCGTCACCGGGGAAGCCCCCGAGAAGTGCCCCATCTGCGGCGCTCCAGCCAAGGCTTTTAAGAAGGTGGAGTAATTGTCATTGCGAGGAGCGTAGCGACGCGGCAATCTCTATCTATGGAGCACCAATTTCCCCCTTTGAAAAAGGGGGATTAAGGAGGATTTAAATCCCCCTTCACCATCTCCTCCTCTTCCCCTTTACTGCTCACCTTGCCATCCAATTTCGCCTCGCGGAGGCGTTGCAGGATTTCCTTGATGCGCGGGCCTTCCGGGATGCCAAGGCTCTTTAAGTCATCCCCAGTGAGAGCGGTATGAACATTCATGAGCACGTTGTGGTAAAGCTCGATATGCTCGGCGGCGGTCGTGGAGTCGAGGACTAATGAGTTGGCGGTAAGGGCGGTTGAGCTATAGCCGTGAAGAAGGGTGTAGATACGACTCGGTGCCAGACCGTGAACCGACAGTTCCCCGGTCTTTTCTTTGATAGCTATAGTATCCTCAAGCACCCGTGAGTACGATTTAGGCATACTGAGATACGAAATGAGCTGCCCGATTTCGTCGCAGGTAAGATGGTAGGCCAGCAGCGCCATGTAGAGCGGTGGTGGAGGTGAACCTGAGAGCCGCATGCGTGCCCGGGAGAATACACTGGGCAGCCAGTCGTCGGCTTTCAGGGACGGATGCAGTTCGGCCAGTACGCCGAGTTCATCGGCGCGACGCAGGGCTTTCTCCGGTACCGCTTCTTTAAGGATGAGCTCAAGCTCATGGCGGATGCGGTCGCCGCTGATGGTAGCCAGCATGGCGATGTCCCGTTTGAGCAGCTTGAGGGTCGTCGACTCTATCCTGAAGTCCAGGCGCTGCTCGTATCGCAGGGCGCGCCAGATGCGCGTGGCGTCATCGATAAAGCTCTTGGTATGCAGTACCCTGACCGACTTTTGCTCAAGGTCATCTTTACCCACATAGGGGTCGATGAGTTCACCGAAGTGGCCCGGGTTAAGCTCGATAGCCATGGCATTGATGGTGAAGTCGCGGCGGGACAGGTCCGTTTTTATCGTGCCCGGTTTCACTGTGGGCAGGGCGCCGGGCCTGGCGTAGGTCTCGGCGCGCGCGGTAGCTACGTCAGTACTCCCATTGTCCCACTGCAATTTGGCGGTGCCGAAACGGGGGTGGGCGGTAACTTTTGCATGGTTAATAGCTGCCAGCTCCCGTGCCAGATTGATGCCGTCGCCCTCTACCACCAGGTCGAGGTCAAGGGTGCTCCTCTCCAGAAGCAGGTCGCGCACCACGCCGCCGACCATATAGAGCCTCTGCTGCTGCCTTTCCGCCACCTCGCCGGCGGCTTTTATGAAGTTAAACGTATCAGCGGGCAGCCGTTTTTCTATATGGCCGGCCAGATAGATAACGTTACGTATACTCACTATACCAAGTAGTATATCACAGGCTGTCCATAGTTATACCTGCGTTGGTATTTTCAACGGCGACACCTTATAATAAACCGTATGAAAGTGGTATCAATCGTAGGTATGTCCGGCTCTGGTAAGTCTGAGGTTGCCCGCATGTTTAAGGATAAGGGCTTTGTTACAGTAAGATTCGGGGATGTCACCGATGAAGAGTTGAAAAAGCAGGGTCTGGAGCTCACCGAGGAAAACGAGCGTCCGGTCAGGGAGGCTTTCAGGAAGAAACACGGAATGGCTGCCTATGCCATATTGAACCTGCCGCGGATTGATGCTGCCCTGGCGAAATCAAATGTGGTGGTCGACGGGCTTTACTCCTGGGAGGAATATGACTATCTCAAGACTCATTATGGTGATGATTTTATGGTTGTCGCGGTATGGTCGTCGCCGGAGACCAGGTATGCACGGCTGAGCAGCCGTAAAGTAAGGCCCCTGACAGCTAAAGAGGCCGCCGGGCGTGACCATGCTGAAATCCAAAACCTTGATAAGGGCGGGCCGATTGCCATGGCTGATTTTACCGTCATAAACGAGTCTTCAGTGAACGACCTGAAGAAGGAGGTAGAATGGATAATAAGTCGATTATGACAGCGGATAAAGCGAAAAGGCCGGATATTGACGAATATTTCCTGAAGATAGCCTCAGTTGTGGCCGAGCGCTCTACGTGCCTCCGACACCATATTGGGGCGGTATCGGTGAAGAACAAGCATATCCTGACAACGGGCTATAGCGGCGCCCCGTCCGGTGCCAAAGACTGCCTTGAGTTGGGCTGCCTTCGCGATGAACTGGGAATACCATCAGGAGAGAGGCATGAAATTTGCCGTGGTATTCACGCTGAGCAGAACGTGATTATACAGGCGGGCCTCCACGGTGTCAGCCTTGAGGGCAGTACCGTTTACTGCACGCATACGCCATGCGTGCTTTGCGCCAAGATGCTGGTGAACTCCAAGATAGCGAGGTTCGTTAGTTTCGGCAAGTATAACGATGACAATTTTATTGAGCTATTCCGTGAGGCGGGTATCCAGGTTGACATGAAAGAAAGACCACCGTCAGAGATTACGTTCCTGGACTAGCTCTTAACTTTCCTCTTTATCGCCTTATTGACGGCGTTCACGATGTCCCTGGCCGTCAGGCCGTAACGTTCCAGAAGCTCGGCTGGTTTGCCTGACTTGGCGTAGGTATCCCTGACAGCCACGAATTCCATTGGCACCGGCCGGTGTTTGGCTATTACGCGGGCAACCGTGCTGCCCAGTCCGCCATGCTCCATGTGCTCCTCGGCGGTGACAATGGTGCCCGTCTCATCGGCAGCTTTGATAATAGCGGCTTCGTCAATGGGTTTAAGAGTGGGCATATTCAGTACCCGGCAGTTGATACCCTGACTGTCAAGTTCTCTGGCTGCCTCCAGAGCTGCGGCAACCATGATGCCCAGGGCTATGATGGTAGCATCCGTACCCGGTCTCATCGTTACCGCCTTGCCCAGTTCAAAGCGGTAGTCCTCCGTATAGACCAGCGGCAGTTTGGGTCGGCCCAGCCTGATGTAACAGGGTCCCTGATAGTCGGCCACTGCCTTTACCGCCTGGACAGTTTCAATGGCGTCAGCCGGGACGATGACGGTAAAGCCGGGCAGGGAACAGATGAGGGAAAGGTCTTCAATGGCCTGGTGCGAAGTGCCGTCTTCACCGACACTGAGGCCGCCGTGGGTGGCCACCAGCTTTACATTGAGTCCGGGCTGGGCTATGGACATGCGAATCTGGTCAAAGCAGCGTCCCGGGGCAAAGACGGCAAAGGTGCTGGCAAACGGTATCTTGCCTGATGCGGCGAGACCGGCGGCAATGCTTACCATGTTCTGCTCGGCGATGCCGATGTCAAAGGAGCGTTCGGGGAATTCCTTCATGAAATACTTCGTCATTGTTGAAGGGCACAGGTCAGCATCCAGCACAACAATGTCCGGATTTATCTTCCCCAGTTCCACCAGGGTTTCACCGTAGGCGTCCCTCATGGAGGCTTCTTCGGGCATAATTACTCGAGCTCCTTCAGGGCTATTTCCAGTTCGTCTTTATTGGGTGCCTTACCGTGGAAGCCGGCAACATTCTCCATAAAGCTGACCCCCTTGCCCTTGACGGTATGGGCGATTATTACAGTAGGCTGCCCCTTCACCGCTTTTGCTTTTTTAAAAGCGCCGATAAGCTGGTCGAAGTCATGACCATCTACGTTAATAACGTGCCAGCCGAAGGCTTCCCATTTCTTTTCCAGGGGAGCCAGACTCATAACATCGCAGTTCCACCCATCTATCTGCAGTCCGTTGTTGTCCACGATGGCTGTCAGGTTGTCCAGCTTGTAGTGAGCGGCGGCCATGGCACCTTCCCACACCTGACCCTCATCGCATTCGCCGTCGCCCAGCAGGACATAGACGCGGTATCCCTCAGAGTCGAGGCGACCCGCCAGGGCTATACCGATGGCAAAGGACAAGCCCTGCCCCAGACTCCCCGATGACATTTCTATGCCGGGGGTAGCCGTACGGTCGGCATGTCCCTGGAGGCGGCTGTCCATCTGCCTTAAAGTGGTCAGTTCGCTGACGGGGAAGTAGCCGCACTCGGCCAGAACGGAGTAAAGCATCGGGACGGCATGTCCCTTGCTCAGGATGAACCTGTCCCGGTCTGCCCAGTGAGGGTCGGCGGGTTTATGCCGCAGCACTTTCCAGTAGAGCGTCGTGACTATCTCCACCGCCGATAGAGAGCCGCCGGGGTGACCGCTGCCTGCCCTGCCTATCATCGTGACGATGTGCCGGCGCAGTCTTTTAGCGACCGCTTTTAAGTCCTCGTTAGAAACAAAAACCCCGGCGTTATTGGCCGAGGTTCTCGATGATGAGTTTTTAGAATCAGATGGTGTCGCCACAGCATCTATATTATACAACAACGAAAAATGCCAAGTCTACATTGGAAATTGATTTTTACGACTGAATATGCTTAAATTGACACAGTGAAAGGGGAATGTAAATGGACGACCTGACATTAACGGCTGAGAAGAGGGATGTGCTGGGGAAAAAGAACCGGTTTTTACGTCGGCAGGGGATTACGCCGGCCCATTTATTTGGACATAGTATAGAGTCGAAGGCGCTGCAATGTGATACTGTTGAGCTCAAGCGGATTATTGCCCACGCCGGAGCCACTCGCCTCATCAGCCTTAAAATCGCTGGCGAGAAACAGCCAAAGGGTGTATTCATACGTGAGATTCAGAGAGACGTAGTCAGCAGACAACTGCTTCATGTCGACTTCTACCAGGTGAAGATGGGAGAGAAGATGGCGGTGGAGGTTCCTGTCGTTCTGGTGGGAGAAGCACCAGCCATGAAAGCGAAGGGGCGTATGCTGGCTTACGGCATTACCAGTCTACATATTGAGTGCCTGCCTGATAAAGTTCCACCACAGATAGAAGTTGACATAAGTATGCTGGAAGAAGTAGAGCAGGCCATTCATGTTAAGGACATTGTTATTGACCCGGACATTACGGTTCATACTGACCCCGAGCAGTTAGTGGTGAAGGTAGCGGAAGCCATGATGAAGGTAGAAGAGGTGGAAGAGGTTGAGGCAGAGGAAGAGGCTGCGGTTGAAGCTGAGGCTGAAGCACCGGCGGAGGGAGCTCAGAAAGCGCCACCGGCTGAGTCCTCTGAAAAAGAAGAATAGCATATAGCGGCTGTCTATAGCTATTCGGTTGTGGTTTGACGATGATAGTTGATTTCCACACGCATGTGCTGTCGCCACGGATAAAGGAAAATCGCAACCGTTACGTGGATAGCGACCCCGCCTTTGCCCTTATCTATTCAGATGAAAAAGCCAGGATTGCCACGGCTGACGAGCTTATTGAAAACATGGATAGAGACGGGGTTGATTTTTCGGTCATCGTCAATTATGGCTGGAGCACTCACGAGCTCTGCGTGGAAACCAATGATTACATCCTGGAGTCTGTGGCACGCTACCCGAAACGCTTGATAGGTTTTTGTGCCGTAGAATCATGTCACTCGGAATCCGCCCTGGCTGAAATCGAGCGCTGTGCCCGTGGAGGTATAAGGGGGGTTGGCGAGCTCCGACCGGATACGCAGTCACTCGACTTCACCCGGAGAGAGGCCATGGAGCCTCTTGTAGGGGTGTTACGGGAACATCATCTGATTCTATTAACACATTCCTCCGAACCGGTAGGGCATATCTATCCTGGCAAGGGGAGTGTCACCCCGGATGTTCTTTACGCATTTATCACCAGCTTCCCGGATTTGCCCATAGTCTGTGCCCACTGGGGAGGGGGCTTACCCTTCTATACCCTGATGCCCGAAGTAAGAGAAGCTCTGGAAAATGTCTATTTTGATACTGCGGCGTCGCCTTTTCTCTATCGCCCCGAAATATACCGCCAGGTCAGCCAGCTTATTGGTGCCGACAGGATACTCTTTGGCAGTGACTATCCCCTGATGCCGCCGTCACGATTGCTTAAAGAAATAGATTCAGTGGATTTATCTGATGAAGAAAGAGACCTGATTCTGTCCGGCAACGCCCGCCGGTTGCTGGGTATTTAGGCCTGTAAAATGGAGCAAATTCGTTCATTTATAGCCATCGAGTTGCCTGAAGAGTTGAAGCGGGACTTAGTTAATATACAGATACAGCTGCAATCGGCAAGTAGAGTCCCGGTAAAGTGGGTTGACCCGAAGGGTATTCACCTGACGCTTAAATTTCTCGGAAACATCGATGTGAGTATAACGGGTAAGGTAACCGAAGCGATAGAAGAGGCTGTCCGGGGGGTACATCCTTTCCATCTGGGGGTAGGTGGTCTGGGTGTATTTCCCAGTATGAAACGAGTCCAGGTGGTCTGGGTGGGATTGAGTGGGGAGGTTGACCAACTCAGCCAGCTTCAGCAACGTATCGAGTCCAGTCTGGCTCCTCTTGGTTTCGCTCCTGAGCGAAGACCTTTTGCACCCCATCTGACGCTGGCTCGTATTCGTGATAGAGCCACACAGGACGAACGGCAGGACCTTGGTAAGCTCGTTGCCGGCACCACCTTCGAAACTGGCTGTCGTATTAAAGTAGACTCCGTTCACCTGATGAAAAGCCAGCTAACCAGGGAAGGCGCTATTTACAGTAAAATTAGCTCCATTAAGCTGAAATAGCCGTTCACTTATTCCGCTAATTTTAGTCGAATCTCCGGGGAGTTACACGTGCGTGAATTTCTCTATTTACCTTTTTGAATGAATGTTAGCATTGGTATGAAATGTACAATTTTTATTAAATGTTTATTCTGTGGCGATTGATATTAATAACTTGTTTAGCACCTGGCTTCTATAATAGGCATTGAATGTCCCTGTAGTGGTGGGAGGAATATGCAAATGAGTGTTACCAAAGAGAGTATATTGCTGGTTGATGATGAGGAGGCAATCAGGTGTATCCTGAATAAAGGCCTGGCCATGCGTGGCTACAACTGTGATGAAGCTGAGGATGGCGAGCAGGCTTTAGAGAAACTGGAGGTTAATCCATCTGACCTTGTTATTCTGGATATCAATATGCCTGGCAGGCTTGGCAGTGAGGTGCTACCGGATATCACAAAGCGTTTTCCGGAGACGGCCGTAATCATGGCCAGTGGTAATACCGATACCAAAGTTATCGCGCAGTGTATCAAGGATGGCGCGCAGGACTATATAAGCAAACCATTTAGTTTTGAACAGGTTTTGCAGAGTGTCAATGGGACTCTGAATAAGAGGCGACTGGAGCTGGAGGTTCAGCGTTATTTTCAGGATATGCACAATAAGAAAAAGAATCAGCCGATGGAACCAAGGAAACTTTTCCTGGGCGCTATTGAGACTCTTGTTAATACTCTGGAGTCCGGTGACAGGTATACCAAAGGGCATTCTCATGAAGTGGCGGAGATTGCCATAGCCATTGGTCTACAGCTCGGGCTTCCTTCACCCGAAATGGAAGACCTGCGCTGGGCAGCTTTACTTCATGACGTTGGTAAAATCGCTGTAGACCCGGACATTCTCAATAAACCGGGCGAACTGACATCCAGTGAGTACCGGCATATTATGACTCATGCTGTTATTGGCCCAAGACTGGTCAGGCCGTTTGTGAACAACGATGTCGTGGAAATCATATCACACCACCACGACTTCTATGATGGTAGCCGACTCAACCAGACCGTTATGGGCCCTAAAATACCTCAGGGAGCCAGGATTATAGCGGTGGCTGATGCCTTCCAGGCTATGACTTCGGACCGCCCGTACCGGCGCGCCCTGTCCGAGGCGGATGCCCTGGAAGAACTGGAATGGTGTAGCGGCTCTCAGTTTGACCCTGTTATAGCTAATATATTGATTAAACTTATCCAGGGGCAGCAAATTAAGCAGGGGTCGATTAATAGAATGGCCAGCCGGTGAGTCAGCCTTGCAGGTACTAGCCTTGATTATAGCAGCATAAAATTTCCCGATAAGAGGGGGCGGACAACGAAATTTCTGTCCCCTCTAAGTTTATTCCTCTCCAGAGTCAGACGTATTGTTGCTAGAAGAAGGTGTCACTGATAACATAAACCGGTCCAGCTACTTGTCAACCGCCGCTGTTTTGATGTATACTTAAGCGGTTTATTCTATATTCTTGGTTGGGAGGAGGACTCCATGGAACAGTTAAATTTCCCCAAATGTCAGAAGTGCAATTCTGGAGATCTGGTGCCTTTGTCAGATTTTGGCAGCCAAGGGGCATCAATTCAGTATAAGGCATGGGTTTGCACCAATCCTGATTGCGGCTATAATCTAAAAATCAGGAATGGTGACGTCTATATCAACGAGCCTATTATGAGTGGCGCATTACACAACTCCCGCTCCCGATAAGATATAGGTGTTCGCCTTTACTACGTTGAATTGCGGATGGTGACTGTGCTTCCTCCATTGAACAGACTCAAGAGGATGGCACTCGACCTGCTTTTTCCACAGTGGTGTATCAGCTGTGGCAAGGAAGGTGATTATATTTGCAGTTCATGCCGCCAGCTATTACCGCTCATTACGCCCCCGGTTTGTCCCATGTGTGGTAGACCCCAGCCTGGTGGGACACTCTGTCCTGAATGCACCAGCTGGACCGCTGAGATAGACGGTATTCGTTCACCATTCGTATTTGATGGAGTCATACGTCAGGCTATCCACGAACTGAAATACCGGAACCTGAGAGCGCTGGCAATACCACTAGCCGAGTTATTACACAGCTACATCATTGAAAACCCGGTTCCCGGAGAAGTCCTGGTGCCGGTACCATTACACCATAAACGATGGCGGGAGCGTGGGTACAATCAGTCCGGCTTACTGGCCAGGGAGCTGGGCAAGCTGGGAGGTCTACCGGTGGTAGATGATTGTCTCGTTCGAAAGCAGCACACTCTGCCTCAGGCAAGGTCGGCCAGCGTCGGTGAGCGACAGAAAAATGTTGCCGGTGCCTTTGCCTGCCGCGATGGGAGATTGCATGGTAAAAAAGTGCTGTTAATAGATGACGTCACCACGTCTCGGTCAACGCTTAATGCCTGTGCTACGGCGCTGAAATCTGCCGGTGCCTCCTCGGTGTGGGGACTGGTCCTGGCCCTGGAGTTATAAAGAGATACCGGAAGGGATTGTATATATCACTAATGTCAGGAGCGTGTAACAATGGAGCTACAGATAGCCGGAACTAATATGGAGCTAACGCCGGCGGTACGGCGCTATATTGAACGTAAACTCGGCAAGCTAAACAAGCATTTACCCGGAATTATTGAATCCAGAGTAGAAATATCCGAGGAAAAGACGAAGTCACCCCAGCAGCATTACCTGGTCAGGGTGACCGTAAACAGTGGCGCTGGGGGTGCTGTCTTTCATGGTGAGGAGAGAGGTGAGGACCTGTTTAAGGCTATTGACAGGGTGGCTGCCGTTATGACCCGCCAGCTTGAGCGTCATAAGGGGAAGCTCTATGAGAAGGGTAGAGGTAATTCGCTGGCAAGGGGCAGTTTTGACGGGGTGGCCATGAGTACAGAACCTTCTGGAAAGGTTGTCAAGACCAAGCGTTTTGTCCTGGAGTCCATGTCACCTGCTGAAGCCATAGAACAGATGGAATTACTCGGGCACAGTTTTTTCCTGTTCCTCGACGCTGATGCCGGTGAAATCAAGCTGTTATACCAGCGCCGTGATGGCAACTACGGTCTGATTGAACCTGAAATCGGGTGAAGAGACAGGTTGACAGTTTGATGTTTTCTGATATACATTAATCATGCTTGCTAATGTCAATTTGCCGGGAATAGAGACTATATGGCGGTTAAACATAACAATCTATTTCTATATCTGACTCTTGCCTGCTTTCTGGGTATTATCCTTATTTTCATATTTGACGGCTACATGGGGCTCTATGATAGCCTTAAAATGGATACCGGGCAGTACCGGCAAACAATAGACGCAGACCAGTGGTCACAGCAGGAAAAATACGGTTACCTTTCATCGGTAAGTGTCGAGCGGGGTGGCAGTATAGACTTTACCTATAAGGTAGAGAACCACCGCTTCTCCCAGTACTCCGATGCCGTAGAAGTATCTTTGTGGCATCACAATGAAAAGATAACGGATATAATAACAGAATCGCTTTCAGTAAAATCATTTGATGAAAGGGAACTAAAGTGGTCTCTGGACACGGCCGAACTTGTACCCGATGATATTCCCCCTGAACAGGGTTATAATTTGAATATCGTCATTGAGAGGGGAGAAATAGAACGGGAAATAATGGTTGATATATACTCGTCTCCTTATCCAATAAAATCGGTGATAATAGAGCCGCGGGATTAATCACTAGAGGTTTAATATATATGAAGTTAGAATATGTGTTATATGGCTTCGGCATCCTGTTCTGTATCGCCGGGATTGGCTATCTGGCGGCAGAGTACATAAAATATCTTTCGGATGTCGGCAAGATAGTCTCCCTGTTGCTGACAGTTGGTCTCTTTGCATGTCTGGGCAAATATTTCGAAGGATTAGGTTGGTAGCTGAATGGTAGTCGTTGTTGCGGTACTGGCTTTACTGGCTTTTATCGTCTGGATTATCTACAGGGCTGTAAGGGGACGGTCGATTAAAGCTCACATGGTCAGCTATAGCGTAGCCTGTGTGGCGGGTGTATTCACCTATGCCTACTTCCTGAGTCTTGATATACCACAGCTGATAAAAATCGTTGTGAGCATATTACTCGGTATAATCCTGATAGTTGTCGCTGCTTTGCTTCAACGCCGCATGGCGAGCCGGTCTTAGGTAAACTTACTTGTCTGGATGTGACTCAGGAGTTGTTCTATTGTATCTTCAGTACAGCTGCCGGCTGGGTGGGCGTATTGGCCTCCGAAACGGGACTGTTGCGTGTCACTTTCCCTAGGGACTCAGCTTCGGAGGCGGAAGAGCAACTTGGCGGCAGCATCAATCAGGCTGACAATTCGTCTCAATTATTTGAAGACCTGATAAAACGTTTGGGCGCTTACTACGACGGTCACCAGGTTGATTTTCCCGATAAGCTTGACCTGTCCGCGGCAACCGCTTTCCAGCGTGAAGTGTGGGCGGCAAGCAGGCTTATCCCTTATGGGGAGACGAGAAGCTATACCTGGGTAGCCGAGCAGATTGGCAAACCGAAAGCGGTTCGCGCCGTGGGACAGGCGCTCGGCAGGAATCCGTTGCCTGTTATCGTTCCCTGTCATCGCGTCCTGGCCATTGATGGAGCCATTGGCGGCTTTAGCGGGGGACTGGAGATGAAGAGGTTTCTCCTGCGTCTGGAAAGGTCATCTGCGGCTTAACTGAGTATATGGTCCTGTTTAGCGGTGCTTGTCAGCCGGTAGTTTGGTTTTATAAAGCCTTCGCTTTGCCTCGGCGGTACCCCTGAACATCAGATTGATGAAGTCCGTCTCATATTCCTCAATCAGTCCCTGGCCGGCAAAGCTGAAATACCTGTTGTCCCCGATAATAATGTGGTCCAGAATCCTGAGTCTCATAATCCTGCCGGCATAGACCAGCTCTCGAGTCAGCGCTTTATCGCTCACGCTTGGCTCAGGGTTACCGGAGGGATGGTTATGTACAAAAATCAGGGAGGCAGCATTGTGCTTGATAGTCCCCTCGACAATCTCGCGGGGGGAGACTGTACTGCCGTTTACCGTACCTGCGGATAAGTCAGCGGTATCAATAATCTGGTTCTGGCTGTTGAGGTAGATTACCTTGAAGACCTCTTTTTTAAGGCCGCGCATTGAGTGGTAAAGATAATCAAAGACTTCCTGGGATGATTTATAAAACGGCTTGTCCAGTATTTTCGCCTTGAGATACTCCCTGGCTATTTCCTGTACCAGCTTGATGCCAAAAGTGCTGTGAGCACCAATGCCTTCTATCTGCTGAAGCTCCTCAGGCGGGGCTTCCAGGACTCCTCGCAGGGTCTGGAATCTCTTTATCGCTTCTTTAGCCGGCACCTTGCAGTCCTTACGCGGGGTGCCCAGGCTCAGCAGTAGTTCCACGACTTCGTAGTCGTGAAAGCCGGCCAGTCCTGATTTCAGGAACTTATCGCGTAGTCGCTTTCTGTGTCCCAGATGTGTGTCGCCCGAAGTCATCACAGTTTTTTCCTTATTAAATCTTGGAGAAATTATATACCTTTTCGCCTTTTCTTAACAGCGTGAACAGGCCTTTGCCCGTAATTCTGATTATTATCTCCTTTTCTTCTTCCATGTGGTGGTCATTGAATGATAGAATGCCATCAGGCTTCAACACCCTGTGCAGTTCAGCCAGTACTTTATCTGGTTCGCTTAAACCGTGAAAAGTGTCGTAGAGTAGAACAACATCCAGGCACATATCTGGCAACCCGGTGGCGCAATCGGAAAGGATAGTCTCTATATTACTCAAGCTTCGCTTGTTGGCGGCGCTCTGAACCTGCTTAACAGCTAAGGGGTGGACATCCAGGGCGTAGACCTTACCCGAGTTCCCGACTAATTGAGCTGACGGAATCGTATAACTGCCGGATCCGCAGCCGTAGTCAAGTATGTGGAAGCCAGGCTTTATGCCTACTTCTTTTAATGTGTCTTCCCGGGGCGAAAGTAAGTCCCGAAACTTGAAGCCGAAAGACATGAATTTAAAAGAAATGTCGCTCATTGGCTTTTCCATTGTTACTAACCCCCTGTCTGTATTACTGGAGAGTCTCCACCTGAAACCCGTCCTCCCCCACCAGTTCCCCCAGCCGCTGCTTTAGCTCCGGGCAGTAATCGGTATGAATGTTGGATAGCCGGAGGCTGGTAGCTTCGCCACCATTGGCTATATTCAACTGTACCTCATCTAGTCCCGGGTATTCCTTCAGGACGGCTATAATCCTGTTAAGGCGTGTGATATCCCCGTCCTCATCACTGGTCTGATTGATGTTTATTACCAGCCGGTGTTTTTCCACGGGTGCGGGGCTGGCGGCAGCAACCTTAATCGGAGCCTCCGGTAGAATCTGTTCAGCTACGGGAGCGACTTCCTCGTCCTGCGGGAGTTGATAATAATCAACTTTATCGCAGCTTATCTGCACCTGGTCATCCCTCACCCTGACCTTGCCCTGCACAACCAGTTCATTGCCTTCCTGCCAAAGTTCATCGGTTTCGGCATAGACCTTCGGCCAGACCATCACATCGACCTGCCCGCTGAAATCCTCCAGGATGGCGTTGGCGAAGGAACGGCCGTCTTTGGTCAGGAGGTAGCGAGCCGATACCACACGGCCGGCGGTGATAATGGTTTGTTTATCCAATTCGGCATCGATGCTACCACAGAAGATGGCGCTGGCATACCTGCCGCTCAACACGGGGCTGAACGGCTTTTCGGAGAAACCCACGCCCATCAGTTCTTTTTCCCAGGATGCTTTCTCGCGGTCAGAAATATCGGCGGGGGTCAGGTCAAGCTCGGGCATGGGTACCGGTGCTGTCTTTCCCCAGAGGTCGAACATGGTAGACTGTCCCGTTTCACGAAGACGCTGTTCCCTTTGTGCCAGTGACAGGATGCGGCTGACACTGTTGAGCAGCGTGCCACGGTTTTCCAGGGAGTCCATGGCTCCCGCTTTTATCAGGCTCTCCATTACTCGCCTGTTTACGGAGCGCAGGTCGCAGCGGCGGCATAAATCCTCAATAGATTTGAAATCTCCACTCTTATTTCGCTCGTCAATGACGGACTCAATCGACCCCGTGCCCACATTTTTAATAGCCGATAAGCCGAAGCGGATGGCTGGTTGGCCGTTGCCGCTGTCTTCTATGGAGAAATCAAGCTGGCTGCGGTTGATGTCCGGCGGCAGGACCATGATGTTGAGTCGGCGGCACTCGGCAGCGGCATTCGCCACCTTGTCCGATTGTCCGGCATGGATGGTCAGGAAGGCGGTAATGTACTCTGCGGGGTAGTTTGCCTTAAGGTACGCGGTCTGATAGGCAATAAGGGCGTAGCTGACACTATGTGCTTTGTTAAAGGCATAGCCGGCAAATGGCTCAATGAGGTCGAAAATTCCGGCAGCTATGTCGGCGGAGAACCCTTTCTTTCTGGCACCGGCGAGAAAGCTGCGTCTTTCCTTCTTCATAACCTCGGCAATCTTCTTGCCCATCGCCTTCCGGAAGATATCGGCCTGCCCCAGACTGTAGCCGGCAAATTCCCTGACGATAAACAGAACCTGGTCCTGGTAAACGATAACACCGTAGGTTTCTTTAAGGATATTTTCCAGCGCCGGATGAGGGTATTTGATGGGCTTACGTCCTTGTTTGGCGTCGATAAATGTCGGTATGTGCTCCATAGGACCGGGCCGGTAAAGGGCTACCATAGCCGCGATATCGCTGAAGTTGGTCGGCTTGAGTTCTTTGATATAGCGGCGCATGCCGGCACCTTCAAGCTGGAACACGCCGACGGTTTCTCCCGAAGAGAGCAGGTCGAATGTCCTGGAATCATCCATGGGGATATTCAGCAGGTCAATATCAATTCCGTGATTCTGCCGGATAATCTCCCTTGCCTTACCCAGGATGGTCAGGTTAGCCAGGCCGAGGAGGTCCATTTTCAGCAGTCCGATTCGGGCGATGTCTTCCATAGCGAATTGGGTCATTACCGTTTCCTGATTATCAACCCGGCCGCCTCGTTGCAGGGGGACGTATCTGGTGAGGGACTCCCTGGAGATGACGACACCGGCGGCATGGGTGCTGGCATGGCGGGCAATGCCCTCCACTCTTCTGGCCGAGCTGACCAGATTGCGCACGATTTCATCTTCCTGATAGATAGCCTTTAATTCATTATTCTCGTCCATAGCCTTGGACAGGGTCATGTTCGGGGCGTTGGGAACCAGCCTGGCGACGCGGTCAACGTCACTATAGGGCATGCCCAGCGCCCGTCCTACGTCCCTGATGGCGGCTCTGGCTCCCAGGGTACCGAAGGTAATAATCTGGGCTACGTGGTCCTGCCCGTATTTTTGTGAAACATAGTTGATTACCTCATCCCGGCGGTCGTCCTGGAAATCAAGGTCTATATCCGGCATTTCCTGGCGCTCGACGTTGAGAAAGCGTTCGAAGACCAGTCCGTGTGCAAGTGGGTCGACGGCGGTGATGCCCAGGCAGTGAAGTACGATACTGGCGGCGGCGCTGCCCCTGACTCCGAAGAGGATATCATGCTCTTTAACGAATGAGATGATATCCCAGACAACCAGGAAATAGTTGGCGAACTGGGTATTTTTAATAACATCTAGTTCGTATTCCAGACGCTGTTCTATATCCGGGGTGGGGTTGGGGTAATAACGCTTGAGATTCTGGTGGCAGAGGTCTGCCAGATACTGGTCAGCGCCTTTTCCCTCCGGCAGTTCTATCTCAGGAAGGTGGAGTCGGCCGAATTCCAGGTCCAGGTTGCACATATCGGCGATACGCCCGGTATTTTCCATAGCTTGGGGTATATCCTGGAAAAGCTCTGCCATCTCCTGCGGACTTCTGAGGTAGAAGAAATCACCGGCCATCTTGAGTCGCTTCTCATCGTGAATGGAAGAGTTGGTGCCGATACACAGCAGCAAATCGTGGGCGGAGGCATCCTCCTTGTTAATATAGTGTGTGTCATTGGTCGCCACCAGCGGAATATCAAGTTCACCTGACATCTGGATGAGGTGCTTGTTTACTGCTTCCAGCTCAGGAATGGGGTGTCTCATAATTTCCAGGTAGAAATCACCGAATTTTTCCTTATACCAGGAAGCAGCCTGTTTGGCCTCCTCGTAGCGTCCATTAAGGATTAACTGTGGGATTTCACCGGCAAGGCAGGCGCTGAGGGCAACGAGACCCTGATTATATTGTTCCAGGAGCTCTTTATCTACCCTCGGTCTGTAGTAAAAGCCTTCGAGGTGCGCCCTGGTGGTCAGCTGGATGAGATTCTCATAGCCGGTCTGGTTCCTGGCCAGGAGAATAAGGTGGTTATTGTTTTTACCTCCGGCATCACGACTGAAACGGCTGCCCCGGGCGATATAAAGCTCGCAGCCGATAATAGGCTTTATGCCGGCTTCCCTGGCCGCCTGATAGAATTCGATTACCCCGTACATGGCGCCGTGGTCGGTTATTGCCAGGCTTTCCATGCCCAGGTCTCTGGCCTTTGCTACCAGTTGCGGAATGCGGCACATTCCATCGAGCAGGCTGTATTCGGTATGAACATGGAGGTGGGTAAACATTCTTCTCCCGGCTCTCGGTCTAGACAATTATAGCACAGCACAGAACCGTTAAAAACCGCAGTAAAACGGGACGTAAGCAGGGTTTCCAGCTTGCCGTAGATTAGATTAGCGAAGTATAATTAAGGTAATTCATCGTGCTTTTATAGAAATATGTCTGATTGCTGGCATAAGTAATCCTTACTGAGATATTATCAGGCCATTGCTCTCATCAGAATTTATGTGAAAAGAGACTGTCTATGACAGAAGATTTTACGTCCTCGGCAAAAGGCCGGGTGTTTTATGGCTGGTTCGCACTGGCCGGCGTAATGCTGGTGATATGCATCGTCGGCGGGGCTTTTACTAATTCATTTGCGGTATTGCTGCCGATTATCAGCAGTGAATTTGAGTGGAGCCGGGGGGCGGTGGCGCTGGCACTGTCACTGGGTATTCTGGCTTTCGGGCTACCCAGTCCGCTTTACGGGATTTTCGTAGACAGGTTCGGGCCAAGGTTTACTATTATCCTGGGCAATGCGCTGGCGGCTCTGGGTTTGGCCGGGGTATATCTGGTACAGGAAGTCTGGCACCTTTATTTCCTATATATACTGACGGGTCTGGGGGGTGGCTTCGGTGGTTACATAGCCTGTACTACCGTAGTCAATAACTGGTTTATCAGAAAGCGCTCCCTGGCTCTGGGGATTTTTACTGCCTGTGCCGGTCTGGGTGGTTTTATCTTCCCGCCGATGACAACAGCCTTGATTGATGCCATAGGCTGGAGAGATACCTGGCTGGTACTGGCGGGTCTGATTCTGATAGTAGCGGTATTGATTGGCGGCGTTATTCTGGTAAGAAACAAGCCGGAGGATATGGGCTTACTGCCGGATAATATGCCGGCTGACGCTATCGTAGAAGCGGAAACAAAGGAAATTCGTTCCGGCACAGACGAAGAGCGTGCCGGCTGGCATATCAAGCAGGTGCTGAAACAGCCCACTGCCTGGCTGATTGGAGGTCTGGCCGCTGCCAATGCCTTTACAATGGGACTCATGATGACGCATCAGATAGCCTATGTTCAGGATATCGGTTTTAAAGCGATGACGGCGGCCACCACGGTGAGTGTGACGTCGGTATTCAGTATCACAGGCAGTCTGTTATTCGGGACTCTGGGATTGAGATATAAGGTAAGGTACCTGGCAAGTGCCGCTTTTGTTATTCAACTGATAGGTCTGGCTATCTTATTATCCACCAGGGAATTGGGATTGATTTATATCTACGCAGCCTGTCAGGGACTGAGCAATGGTGCCCTGATAACAGCACTACCCACATTTGTGGGGGCCTATTACCGGCGTGACCGTTACGCCCAGGTTCTGGGTGTCGTCTTTCCCTTCCAGATTGTTACCAACGCCATTTCAATGACCGTCGCCGGGATTATATACGATGCTACCACCGCATATACTGCGGCCTTTGCTATTGCCGCTGTTTTCAGTTTTTCCGGGATTATAATCGCTTTTGTGACCCGGCGACCCAAGCCGGCATCATCGGAAGCCATTTAAGGCAATCAGGTCCAACTGTACGATAAGCCTGGGGCAGCCAGGCTATGATTGTCTTATAATTTCCTGCTAGAATTAGGGAATCCAGATATTCTGAAAGAACAGTATCTATGCAGTCGAGGATTATGAGCCCGATAACGAGTCGAGTGTTTTACGGCTGGATTGCACTGGCCGGAGCCATGCTCACGGCCTTTACGGCGGGCGGTGCTTTTCTCTATTCTTTCGGAGTCTTCCTGCCTGTGATGTGCGCTGAGCTGGACTGGAGCCGTGCAGTAGTATCGGTAGGCTTGTCCCTGGGTTTGTTGGCCTTCGGTTTACCCAGTCCACTTTTCGGTATTCTTGTTGCCCGGTTCGGACCGAGAATTAACATGGTGTGGGGCAACATACTGGCGGTACTGGGTCTGGCCGGGATGTACTTTGTCCGGGAAGTGTGGCATGTCTATTTACTATATAGTTTTATGGGACTGGGAGCCGGCCTGGGTGGCTATATAGCCTGCACGACGATTGCCAATAACTGGTTCATGAGAAAACGCCCTCTGGCTATGGGGATTTTTGCCTCGGCGGCAGCCCTGGGTGGTTTCGCCTTCCCGCCACTGGTGACAGTTTTGATTTCTGCTTTTGGATGGCGGATATCATGGCTGGTGCTGGCGGGAATAGTCTTTGTGGTCGCTGTTTTGATTAGCAGTCTCGTTCTGGTCAGAGACCGGCCTGAGGATATGGGGCTTGTGCCTGACGGCATATCCGTTGAACACCTGGAAGATACTGGTTCGGTGGACTATTCGTCAGGCACCGGACAGGGGCTTGCGGGATGGGAGACGAGGCAGGCCATGAGGGTAACCACCACCTGGATAATCGCAGCATTCGCCGCGGCGAACTATTTCGCATTGGGGACGATGGTGGCACATCAGGTAGCCCATGTACAGGACCTGGGATTCAGTCCCGTAGCCGCCGCATTAACAATGAGCCTGGTATCGGGTATAGGTATTGTCGGCAGGCTGGGGTGCGGTGTTCTGGCTTTAAGGTTTAATATCAGGTATCTGGCGGTTGCCGGTTTCATAATTCAACTGATAGCTGTGGGTATTCTAATGTCAACCAGGAACCTGAGCCTTATCTATATCTACGCAGCTCTTTTCGGCATCAGCAATGGCTCGATAATAACCACCATGCCGACGATAATCGGGGAATATTACGGCCGTGCCCATTATGCTCAGATTCTGGGGGTGATATTCGCCATAAGCATCGCCGTGGAATCGGCGGCGCCAGCCGTGGCCGGAATTGTCTATGATACCACGGCATCATATACCATGGCCTTTGGAATCGTAGCGGCGTTCAGTCTGGTGGGGCTTATCTGCGTTTTACTGGCACGGCGGCCGAAGTTACCCCAGCCGGATATTCTGTAGTTGTCTGTCCGGTATATGATAGCACACTGTCCTTTTTGGGTATAACGATGTAAAATCTGGGTGTTATAAGTCGAGGATGATTATGAGGGTTGCGGCCAAATGGCTTTTCATCATCTGTCTGCCCGTACTGCTGCTGACAGCCAGCGTAAGCTGGGCAGTGAACAGCCAATGGCTTTATCAATACGGCTTTGAAGAATATAACGTCAGCCAGACAACAGGCCTGGCACAATCAGAGCTGGGAAAAGCTGCGGAAGGACTGATTGCCTATTTTAATTCCAGTGAGGAGACTATCAGCCTCACCGTAACGAAGGACGGCAAGGCGTTCGAGCTGTTTAACGAGCGCGAGGTAGCCCATCTCAGGGACGTCAGGGGGCTGTTCCGGCTGGTTTACCGGGTGTTGCTGGGGACAGTAGTGTACGCCTGTATATATGTAGGCGTCAGTTTTTTCTGGTGGAAGGACCGAAGGCGGCTGGCGTGGGGACTGATTGGCGGCGGCGGTCTCACGCTGGTACTGATGCTGGCGCTGGGACTGGCGGCACTGCTGGACTTCGACTGGCTCTTCTTGCAGTTTCACCTCGCCAGCTTCGCCAATGAACTGTGGATGCTTGACCCGGCTACAGACTATCTCATTATGCTCTTTCCCAGGGGCTTCTGGTTTGATGCGGCGATGTTCTGCGCCCTGGCGACAGCTGTGGGGGCGTTGATATTAGGAGGAGTGGGGTGGTGGCGTTTGAGAAAGATAGGTGAAACTTAAAGCGTGATTACCTAATCCTCGGCCTCACCGGGTCTGTAAATAAGGGAAGCCGCAAGTAGTATGGCTCCCAGAATCAGAATCCCGAGACTGAACCACTGTAACGGCGCCAGGAAATCGCCATATAGTCCTAACAGCCACGTTTGCAGCGCTGATGGTAAATCTTCGAGTGGCAGAACATTCGGTGTGAAGTTTCTTAAGACATAGACGCCGGCGAATTCCAGTACGCCATAGATAAGGAAGCCGATGCCAAGGGTGCGGGTGGAGTCTTTCACATTACGGTGGATGAGGATGATGCCCAGGACCAGCAGCACCATAAAGGCAATCAGAGCGTAGTAACCAGTTCGGAAATAGCCAATATACTGTCTGGCCAGCGTGATTTGTTCCATAGCGTCTGAAGATATATCGCTTTCATCAATAACCAGCTCAGACGGTATATCACCGACGAATTCATCATAATACTGCTCGAAATACGGTTTTAACAGGGCTTCTAACTGCCTGGAAAATATCGGCAGTAGCTCTTCATTCGTTATTTGCCTGGTGATATCATCGAAATAGCGGTCAACATAGAGCTTTAGCTGCTCTTCGGGCAGGTCGGCGAATTCCGGCGGTAGATATTCTTCCGGTATATTATCAGCGAATTCATATAAATGTTGGTGAATATATGGCTTCAGCCCATCATCAAGAGAATCGGAAAGCCATGCAGGTAGCTGTTCTATAGAAATCCGCCAGAGGCTATCGCGGAGGCTTTCCTTCAAATCCTCCAGTGATATAGCGATTTCCAGAATTTCCGTCTTCTTCAATAGATAGTCGTATCCGGAGTATATAGCGGTATTCAGCTGTTCCTTTAGCCAGGGCTCATGGTCGGAGATGACCTCATAGACGGCCTCTTTCAGGAAGAGAACATCTTCAGGTAGCTCTCCGCCAATCTGTTCTTCAGCGATATCGATAATCAGCTCTGATACATTCATCTTTTCCAGTTCGTCGGCAACAAAGTCGGGATTTAGCAGCGTACTGTTTATCATGAACGCTATGCCGAAAACAGATAGTGACAGGAAAAGCAGCAGGCTTAAGATACCAAGCGCGAAGCCCTTAAGAACTGTCATCCGTACTGTTCCTCCAAATCGGTTATATTGGATGGAAGCGGAAGAGATATTATTATATCTCTAAGATAGTCAGTGGCTAGATTATCGCTGTATATTTAAAAACCATTCTATCACATCAAGGCGTAAATTACATCATGGAGATGGGAGGTTGACTGTGAAGGGGGTATTTAGTAGAATTACAGTGGCTGTGGGCGGTTAGCTCAGTTGGTTAGAGCGCTGCGTTGACATCGCAGAGGTCAGTGGTTCAAGTCCTCTACCGCCCACCATACAGATTCGTTTTCGGAAGGTAATCGGTCCGACGAACTCCTCAATATACGCGAGCTGCTCGAAGTTTTACTCGGGCCGGTGGGGAGGCTCAGGCTATTGTGGAAGCTTGGCGGCAGGAGTACAATAACTACCGGCCACACAGTAGCTTGGGCTATCTGACACCGGCGGAGTTTGCTAGAAGATACTACGAAAAGAACCAGGTAAAAGAGGTTAGACAACCAATGGAGAATGCGGGAAGTCTCTCATTGTAGGTGGTACTAA
>Ga0315549_1000210_pt1 | contig 72062 bp, 72 predicted proteins | sample SalMarSW160200MG_FD_203101 | JGI IMG/M metagenome (GOLD analysis project Ga0315549, IMG submission 203101) | Salt marsh sediment microbial communities from the Plum Island Ecosystem LTER, Massachusetts, United States - Salt Marsh Sediment SW1601-200 ...
GAGGTATGGTAAAATCCCTAACACCAGACCCCTTGAGGATAGCGGAACCCGACCTTAACATTGCCCTTATCCTGTCCTAAGAATGGGGTCCACCTCAAAATTAAGAGCCAAATCATCTACTTTAGAATAAGAAGCAATAAGATGCCTAGAACGTAGTAGAGTCTTGAATTTCTCCAATGATTTTATTTTCGAAGGTTCCCTATCTATATGTGATGGCAGAATTGGCAAGTCGTCTGAGCGAATATAGACTAAGCAAGGTTTATTATTTTCCCATGCTTCTTTATATTCTACCTCAGTATATGAAACTCTTTTATTTGGAACTAGTGTCCCATAGCGATAGCCTATTATAACAACCACAATATCACTTGATCTGACTTCTTCTAGGACGGTTTCTAGTGGGGTTTCGGGTCTCGCACCGAAGAATTCCATAGATGAATGTAACAATTGTAGCTGCTGAATGACTCGTAATACTGCTGCTCGTTCATCTATTAAATCGGAATAAGTAGAACATAAAAATACTTTAAACACTTTTTCCTTCAAAATATAATCCTCTAAAGCAATTAATTAGATTACAAGAGCTTATACAATTCAATTTAAAAAAGATTTTAGTATTAGTGAATACTATATGTCAAATAATATTAAGAACATCATATCATGTCAAATTAACACGCGATAAAAATAAATTAGTAACTATAAAGAATATACTGAGCTTATAAAAACGGCTTCAAAGCGCGGATATAGACGTTCTCGCCTGCCCCTTCGCCAATGGCTACTCCCCATTTGGGGGGAGGAGGCAATAACTGCGGGATAAGCCGCAGATGATGCGAGGGCGGCGGGTGGGAAAAGATATCAAAGGGGGGGGAAGTGGGGTTAAGGCGGGTTTGACAGCGGCCGCGAAAACACGGTAATCTGAAACGTTAATGCCGTCAATAGAGTCTTCTTTTATTAATCTTCTCTAAATCCAAACAGGAGGTCTGGTATGGAAAAAGTTGCTGTAGTGGGCGTGGGCGAGACGAAATTCAGCGGCCCCCAGGACAAGACAGAAGTCGAGCTGTTCGCCGAAGCCGCTATGGAAGCTATCAACGAGTCGAATCTGAAACCAAAAGATATTAAAGCCCTGTTTGTCGGCAACGTGCTGGGTGACTTCGCCGAAGGACAGGGAATGGTGCAGGCCTTTGCCGCCGAAAATATCGGCTGCCTTTACGTGCCCGCCAACCGCTACGAGGGCGCCTGCGCCTCGGCAAGCATGGCGATAAGAGAAGCCTTCATCTGGGTGGCTTCCGGGTTTTACGATATCGTTCTGGCCGGCGGGGTGGAAAGGGCGGCCACCATGGGTACGGGCCTGGCCACGAGGACCTTCGCCATGTTCAGCGATGCCCGCTACGAATATCCTTCCGGCATAACCTTTCCGGCCGTTTTCGCCATGCTAACCCACCTTTACGCCGATACCTACGGTATACCGCTGGAAAAGCTGAGGGAGCAAATGGCCAGAGTATCCATACAATCTTACAGGCACGGCAGTGTCAACCCCCAGGCACAATTCTACGGAAAGAACAGCGACATGAGCGTTGAAAAAGTGCTCGGCAGCTTCGTGGTATGCACGCCGCTCACACTGCACGACTGCTGTCCGTTTTCCGATGGCGCCGCGGCCGTTGTGCTGGCCTCGGAAGAGGTTGCTAAAAAGCTCACAGACAAGCCTGTCTATATAACCGGCGTGGGGCAGTCTTCTTGCGGCCCGCTATGCAATCAGAGCGATTATTTACCCAGAATCAGGGCCAGGGAGATATCATCCGGGCAAGCCTATGAAATGGCGGGGGTAACCCCCGAAGATATAGACATCTGTGAACTTCACGACTGCTTCAGTATCGCCAGCCTGATTGCCACCGAAAGCCTCGGCTTCTTCGAGTTCGGCAAGGCGGGTGAAGCCTGGGAGAGGGGCGAGGCGGATATCGGTGGACAGGTAGCCATCAACCCCTCCGGCGGACTAAAGTCCAAGGGGCACCCCATCGGCGCTACCGGGGCCGGCCAGGTGTATGAGATAGTCAAGCAACTAAGGGGAGAGGTAGAACCGGAGCGGCAGGTAGAAGGCGCTCAAACAGGCATGACGGATACCCTGGGGGGCGACGGCGGCACACTGGTTAATATGATACTACAACGGGGCTGGTAAGACACGTTGCGATACAGTCAGACGGAGGCTAGCGATGGAACATAAGCTATTATTTAAAGATTATAATGAAGCCCTCAAGCAAAACAGGCTTCTGGGATTAAAGTGCCAGGCCTGCGGCGCCATTACAGTGCCCCCCAAGATAGTCTGCCGGCAGTGCGCCAGTCCGGATATGGAGATTATGGAATTGAGGGGTACCGGCAAAATAAGGACCTTCACCACGGTCAATGTCGCCTCGGAAGGACGCGAGGACGAGGTTCCCTACACCATCGTTATGGTGGAACTGGACGACGGACCCTGGATAATGGGTAATCTGGATGATATTGACCCGACCCAGGCTACCATGGAGCTTATCGGCAGGAAAGTGAAGATGGCGCACAAGGTGTTCCCCGGCGATAAGTATTCCGCCGGCGAAGGCGCCCGGCCTCTCTTCAGTATGGTAAATTAAGGTCAAAAACCTGGAAAGGAGTTCATAATGAGCGTGGAGGAATTAGAAGCCAAAATCAAGACGCTTGAAGATAAAGTGAGGACGCTGGAAGACATTGAGGAGATAAAAAAACTACAAAGGGCGTACGGTTTTTACCTGGAACACTGGATGGCCGAGGATATAATCGATTGTTTTGCCGATGGTCCCGATACCTCTTTACTGGTAGCCGCCGGCCATTACGTGGGGAAGGAAAACATCAGGGATTTCTTCCACCACGGGAGGAAGGGCATCGAAGTCAGGAAGGCAGAAAACGGCGAGTTCCTCCACCAGGTGATGCAGCTATCCGGCATCGTCCACGTGTACCCGGACGGAAAGACGGCTAAAGGAAGATGGTACGGGTTTGGGGCGAACGCCTTCCCCGCCGAGGGAGGAAAGGTCAATCCGGGGTGGATGAACGGCGTTTACGAAAACGAATATGTAAAACAGGACGGCAGATGGAAAATTAAGAGTGTCCACTGGTGCATGACTTTCCACTGTCCATATACGGTAGGCTGGGTTGAACCGTCAAGACGAGCCGATGTAAAAATCGACCGCCCATATAAGCGGAATCCCCTGTTGAAGCCCGATGGGAGCCCCGAGGAAACGCATTATCCATCCGGGTTTATCTGCCCCTTCCACTTTGAGAACCCCGTTTCCGGGAGAGAAACTGTCACTTAAACCGCAGATGCGATAGGTGAAGCTTTATTATCTACCTCACCCCCTTTTTCCCCCTCTTCCTTCCAGAGGAAGGATGTCAAAGGAGAGGGGGAGTTTATTAGAGAGGGATTTATGAAAGAGAAATCCCCCTTGGTCCCCCTTTACCAAAGGGGGATAAACCGAGGGCTAAGCCGTGGGTGCCCCGAGGGCGACGGCTGGGAAGAGATAATAAATTAAGCAGGCTAGCCCTCGCGTATAAGGCTCCGGGCGATAGTCATCCGCATTATCTCCGAGGTGCCTTCGTAGATCTCGGTAATTTTGGCATCGCGGAAATAACGCTCAAGGGGGTAATCTTTAGTATAGCCATAACCGCCATGAATCTGCAGCGCCTTGCTGGTAACGAAGCCGGAAACCTCAGAAGCATAGACCTTGGCCATAGCCGCTTCCTTGATGAAAGGCCGCCCCTGGTCGCTGAGGTAAGCTGCCCGATAGGTCAACAGGCGGGCGGCGTCAATCTGCGTGGCCATATCTGCCAGCATCCACTGAATCGCCTGAAAATCTATAACAGGCTGACCGAACTGCCGGCGTTCCCGGGCATAGCTCAGTGCCGTCTCAAAAGCTGCCTGAGAGATACCGACGGCTTCGGCGCCTACCGTGACCCGGCTCACGTCGAGAGCATCCAGTGCAATCCTGAATCCCTGCCCTTCCTCACCAAGTCGGTTTTCTTCAGGGACGAAGCAGTTATCGAAGACAAGCTCGGTAGTGGAAAAACCAAGCAAGCCCATCTTATCTTCATGTTTGCCTACGGAAAGCCCGGGGGTATCCTTGTCTATAACGAAGGCAGTTATGCCGCGGCGCTGTAGAGACCTGTCAACAGTGGCGAATACCACTACTATCCCGGCCTGCTCGCCGATACTGATAAAAAGCTTGTTACCGTTAATCACATACCCGCCCTTTTGTCGGGCGGCCGTGGTCTTTATACCGGCAGGGTCGCTGCCGGCATCGGCTTCAGTCAGAGCGAAACACGCGAGCTTCTCCCCGCTGGCGTGAGGGGTTAGATATTTCTTTTTCTGCGCCTCCGTCCCGTACATCATAACGGGAACAATAGCCAGCGATAAGCTGACCCGCAGGTAATCGTCGATAGCGGCTGAAGCCCGGGAAATCTCCTCAATGGCAATACATAAATCCACCATACCCTTGCCGCTGCCGCCATACTTTTCCGGAATAGTCAGACCAAAAAGCCCCAACCCGGCCATCTTCCTAATCTCTTCAGCCGGAAACTGCGCCGTCCTATCTATCCGTGCTGCCACCGGCTCCAGTTCTCTGGATGCGAAGTCACGCAGCATGGACTTCAGCATTTTCTGTTCTGCGGTCAGGTCAAAATCCATCTTTACCCCTATTTTCCGGTTTATTAAAGCCAATAGTCAAACGCCTGGTAATCTCCAGCGCAGCACGCCGGGGATTGGTCTTACCCTCCAATAGTTTATCCACAAGCCTCTCCAGGTAGTCGCCCTGGTCAATCTTCCTAATAGAATCCTTAATTAATCCTTCCATAGCCTCAATGATTTCCAACCTGGCCCTTTCTCTCCGCCGCCTTTGCATACCACCGCTGGAAACCAGGAACTTGTGATGGGCCAGTATCGCCTGCATCAGTTCTTCAGTACCCTTGTCATGGACTGCTTCCGTCAGGACGATAGCCGGCGGCCATTCATCCATCCCATGAGCTTTCATCATCAGCATAGCTTCCAGGTCCGTCTTCAGGCGGTCAGCCCCGCCTCTATCAACCTTGTTGATGACGAGAATATCAACCGCCTCAAGGATACCGGCCTTCATCATCTGAATTTCATCACCGGCGCCAGGGGTTAAAACGACAATCGTCGTATCCGTCGCCCTGACAATATCTATCTCTATCTGCCCGGAGCCCACCGTCTCTACAAGGATAACATCTTTGCCCATGGCATCCATAACGTGAATGGTACCGATAGCAGCCCTGGCCAATCCCCCTGCCCAACCCCTTGTCGCCAGGCTGCGGATAAATACCCCTTTGTCACCGCTATGCCACTGCATTCTAACCCTGTCTCCCAGTATAGCGCCTCCGGTAAGTGCGCTGGTGGGGTCAATAGCGATAATGCCAACGCTCATCCTCTTATTTCTGAACAAGTAAATCAGACTGTCTATCAGAGTACTCTTACCGGCACCCGGGGGGCCGGTCACACCTACAATATGCGCCCTGCCGGTATTGGGATAGACGCTGTCCATTTCTTCGAGAGCATCCGGGGACTCATCTTCTATCTGGCTGATAAGCCTGGCGGCGGCTTTAACATCACCATCCAGTACTTTCCTGGCGAGTTTCATCATCACTCCATATCAGCGCCGTTTTATTAAGTATAGCAAATAAGGATTACGTTTGCATGGGTTGAGTTTTGTTGTCTACCTCACCCCCTTAATATTATTCAACCCTCCCCCTTAATCCCCCTGCCTTTGAAAGGGAGGGGGAAGAGTTTGTAGGAGAAGCTTCGCCTCTCCTGAACTCACCGTTTTTTCCTCTCATTAAGAGGTGTCAAAGGAGAGGGGGAGGAAATAGAAAGAGATTGCTTCGTCACTGCGCTCCTCGCAATGACACTTGGGGAAACCGGGTGGTGAATATTAACGGGATAAGCCGGAGATGCTTCGAGGGCGGCGCGGGTGGGAAAAGATAAATAAAAAAAGGCCGGAACAGATAAACCGTCCCGACCTTATTTTCTGAAGAATCTAACTACGGTTTCCCGTACTTCTCTCTTATATCCTTCTTAATGAGCTTGCCCATGGGGTTGCGGGGGAGTTCGTCCACAAAGACTACCGACCTGGGCCTCTTGAAGCTGGCCAGATTCTGCCGGCAGTATTCCATTATCTCTTCTTCCGTGGGTTTCTCTCCCTTCTTCGGGATAACCACGGCTCTTGGCTCTTCACCCCAGGTCTCATCAGGGACACCAATTACGGCGACATCCCCCACCTTGGGGTGGTCACGTATCACATTTTCCAGCTCTTCCGGTGAGATATTTTCACCCGCCCGGATAATCATGTCACTCGACCGTCCCGACAGGAAATAGTAGCCGTCCTCGTCCACGTAGCCCACGTCGCCGGTATGCACCCAGCCATCCTTGTCTATGGTCTTGGCCGTCTTCTCTTCGTCTTTCCAGTAGCCGCTCATTACCCTGGGGCCCCTGGCGAGAATCTCGCCGACCTCACCCTGCGGCAGCGTATTGCCTTCTTCGTCAACGACCTTCATCTCGACATCGGCCATCGGTTTGCCGATGGAGGCGAGCCTCTTCAGCTTCTTCTCTTTTTCTTCCTCGGTGCCGGTGAGGACATGGTCTTCAGGGCCGAGGGCGGTGATGGTGGAGGCCGTCTCCGTCTGTCCGAAGGCATTGATAAAGCTGACGCCCGGGAACTCCTCCAGCGCCTTTCTGATTACCGGAAGGGGCATCGGGGCGGCACCGTAGGTAATAACCCTGAGGCTGCTTAAATCGTGCTTTTTAAAATCAGGGTGGTCGAGCAGTTGTTTGAGCATGGTGGGCACCATCATGGCGCGGTTGACTTTCTCCTTCTCTACCAGAGTCATCCATTCTTCAGGCTCGAACTGGCGCTCCATCACCAGCGTCCTGCCCCCGTAGATGGCCGCCATCATCGCCTGAATCCCGGCGACATGGTACAGAGGCACGGTGAGAATATTACTCTCATCAGATGTTGGGTCGGCAGGGGTAACGTTCTCCAGCACGTAAGCGCTGAAGCTGTTGTGAGAAAGCATTACGCCCTTGGGGAAGCCGGTGGTGCCGGCTGTATACATCAGCATAGTGGTATCATCCTCACCAATATCAACTACCACTTCGTCATCCGGCGAGGATGATATTATATCCTCGTAGTACAGCATGTCGTCGTGCTTATTTTCTATGGATATGAAGTTCTTAAGGGTCTTCAGTTCGGGGCGTATGGATTTTATCAGTGGAATATAACGCTCACCGGCAATCAGTGTCTCGGCTTCAGCGGTGTTGAGCATATAGCCGAGTTCTTTCTCCTTAGCCCTGAAATTCAGCGGCATGTAAATGGCCCCGGTCTTGGCGACGGCAAAATAGTTTTCCACGCACTGATTACAGTTGACCTGCAAAAAAGACACGCGGTCGCCTTTACTGACACCCAGCTTCAGCAGGCCGTTAGCCAGACGGTTGACCCGTTCACTGAGCTGGCTGAAGGTATACCTTTTATCCTCAAAGACAATGGCGTCTTTATCGGGGCAAATGGCTGCGGCGATACTGAGAAAATCTGTAGTATTCACTCTATTCCTCCATAACAATATTCTATTACCAAGTTGATATTCTAACGCAGTTATGAGGGAAAAATCAAACTTCGGGTATAGTACCGATGGGAAACAAAATAGCTCCGGCTGCATTTTGTTGATATAATTCTACCTCACCCCCTGTGTGTGCTATGAAATAACCCCATCCCCCTTTGTCCCCCTTCCCCTACTAGGGGAAGGGGGAAAGGTTTGTTTGAGGGACTTCGTCCCTCAAAATCTCCCTGCTTCGGTGTGGAGGCATAAACTTTTGGGACAAGCCGCCAAATGCCACTAGGGCGGCGGGTGGGAAAAGATAAACAAGGGGGGTCGATAAGTTGTCTATCAATATGAAAACGCAGCAACTGGCGACCGGCACGCCATACTAACCACGCATCTTTTCTTTGACCTTCTGCATCACCTTCGACATCGTTTCACCGGCTTTAGCCCTGATGAGGACAGCCGCCTGGTGGTCCATGGGGGTAGAGCTGAGGTTAACGATAACGAGTCTGGCACCGGCCCGGACAGCATATATAGGCATGTAGGCAGCCGGGTAGACAACCAGAGTCGACCCGATTACGATAAAGAGATCGGACGCCATGGCGCGCTGGCTGGCTTCATCCAGCACCGGGACCGGCAGTTGCTCGCCGAACATGACGATATCAGGCTTAAGCATACCCCGACACGCTGCGCAGTCAGGAATCTCCTCGCCTTTATCCAGCCTTGATTTAATATCGCTAAAGGGATAACGCCGCCCACAGTCCAGACAGATTGCCCACTGCATATTGCCATGGAGTTCAAATACCCTGTCATCGGGGACGCCTGCCTTCTGGTGCAGATTGTCTATATTCTGTGTAATAACGCAGTCCAGCTTACCCAGACCATGAAGCTCAGCGATAGCAACATGAGCAGCATTGGGAATCGCTTTATCAGAAAGCAATCCCTCTCCGAACATCGCCCACTGCTTCCGCCTAGATTCAGGGTCGCTGACGAATTTATCGTAGGTGAAATCGTCCGGGTCAAATCTGTCCCAGATGCCGCCCGGACTGCGGAAATCGGGAATCCCCGATTCGGTGCTGATGCCGGCACCGGTGAAGACCACCACCTTGTGACTGCTGAGAATAAGGTCGGCCACCTTGTCTATCAGAACGTCTATATCCTGATTATCCATACCAATCTCAATCTTACGCCGGTAAAGCAAGTAGACATCGGCTGAGTCTGGACTCTAGCTCAAGTCCCGCCTCAAGACTCATGTCAAGGCCCCGGGTAACCGCCTGCTTGGCATAGCTTACCGCCAGCGGACTGTGCGACTTTATTTTTACAGCCAGTCTTTCGGCCTCTTGCAGCAACCCGGCGCGCGCTACCACCCGGTTAACAAGCTTTAAGCGGCAGGCCTCCTCAGCCGTGACCCACCTTCCGCTCATGAGTATCTCCAGCGCCGCGGCCCTGCCTATCGTCCTGGGGAGTGTCTGGCTGCCGCCTGCCGCCGGGATTATGCCCAGTCCCGGCTCCGGCAAACCGAACCGGGCATCCTCTGAAGCCAGCCTTATATCGCAGCAGAGGGCAATCTCTATCCCTGAGCCCAGGACATAGCCATGCATGGCAGCAATAAACGGCTTGTCAATACTCAGAAAAAGTCCCCAGACATCCCGCTCCCAGCGGACCTCCCGAGCTATTATCGGTGACGGAGCCGTAAGAAATTCGGTCAGGTCGGCACCCGCACAGAAAGCTTTCTCACCAGCCCCCTGAAATATGACCACTTCTACCTCGGGGTCGTCCCTGATGGCACCCAGCACCTGATAGAGCTCGTCTCTCATCTGGATGTTATAGGCATTCAGGGCCCGGGGCCGGTTAAGGGTCACGTAGCCGATGCCGTCCTTTTTCTGATATATAATAACCTTAAAACTAGTCATTTATTTATCTACCTCACCCCCTGTGTCCCCCTCTCCTATCAAGGAGAGGGGGAAGTATTTCTAAGAGGGACTTCGTCCCTCTAAAACTCCCTATAATTTGGAGGCTTCACCTCTCTTGAACTCGCTTCTTTCGGGGCGGAGGGGTATCTATCAGCGGGTAAGCCGCAGGAGTTGCGAGGGCGGTGGGTGGTAAAAGATATCATAGATTTCCCCATCTTAAGCTAATTCTCCTTTTACTCACCCTTAAATTTCGGGGGTCTCTTCTCCCTGAAGGCCCTGATGCCTTCCGTCCTGTCAGCGGTAGTATGCAACAAAAAGTAAAGGTCGGCCTCCAGGCGCAGTCCCTGCTCAAGGGTCATGTCCAGTCCCTTGTTAACTACCTCCTTAAGATACTTCAGGGCAATTGGCCCTTTGGCGGCGATTGCCTCCGCCAGCGTCTCAACTTCGCCCTCCAGTTCGGCCGGCGGAACTACCCTGCTTACCAGTCCCATTTCAAGGGCCTCGTCAGCAGCTATCCTGTCTGCGGTAAGGAGCATCTCCAGGGCTTTACCCCTGCCGACAATACGGGGCAACCGCTGTGTCCCGCCGTCTGCCGGAATGAACCCCTGAGCCACCTGCGGCAGGCCGAAGCACGCTTTATCCGAGGCAATCCTGATATCACAGCTCAGCGCCAGTTCCAGTCCCTGTCCCAGCGCATCGCCGTTGATGGCGGCGATAACCGGGCATTTGATGCCGGCTATAGCTTCGGCGGGACGGTAAGGTGATTCCGCTGTAATTTCACTGCCGCTACAAAAGGCACTACCCGCCCCGGTTAATATCACCACATAAATATCACCATCCTGATTTATCTGCATACAGATTTCCTCAAGTTCTACGGCCAGCTGCTGATTAGTAGCATTACCAGCCTCAGGACGGTTCAGGGTTACGTGCGTAACGTGACCCTTCCTGGTATGGACAATCGCGGTATCCGGCATATTTTCATCTCCCGCCAAGGATGCACTCCAAGCTAATCTTAAACCGACTCCATCAGCAGCGTCAAGCTGACCAGGATAACATAAAATCCCTACTTGATAATTTCGGCTCGTGATTGTATAGTTTAACAGATGTACCTGCAAACGGTGGAAGATTTGAGACTGGTCATTAAACCTGACGCATCCCGGTTACTAACAAGTATCTGCCAATTCCTCGCCGAAGAAGGTATCCAATCGTATCTGGTCGGGGGTTTTGTGCGTGATATGCTGCTGGAACGCGACACGGCCGATATTGATATAGCCGTAAACGCCGACGCACTGGATATTGCTGCCAGAATTGCCGACGCACTCGGCGGACGGTATGTCCCGCTTGACGAAGAAAACGGCGTGGGCAGGGTAATCATACCCGATAGCAAACGGGAAATCGATTTTACCACGCTCAAAGGCAGCATCGAACAGGACCTGGCCCAGCGCGACTTCACCATAGATGCTATGGCCATTGAGGTTGATAAAAATATTAACGCTATGCTCAGTACCGACAGGCTCATAGACCCGTTTAACGGCCGCGACGACCTGCGCCGAGGTATCATGCGGGCTGTCAGCGATACATGCTTTGAGGCAGACGCCGCCCGACTGATACGGGCGGTGCGCCTGGCCGCGGAACTCGGCTTCAGTATCGACAGCCATACCGAAACGATAATCAGTCACAACAGCCAGCTTATTACCAGCGTCGCCGGCGAAAGGATAAGAGAGGAACTGCTGCGAATACTTGCCGTGCCCGGGGCCGGACGATGGCTGGCTTACCTGGATGAGGTGGGCATACTCACTGTCCTGATACCGGAAATGGCTCCAGCCAGAGGTGTTGACCAGCCCAAAGTGCATGTCTGGGACGTTTTCGAACATTCAATACAGACAATAAATGCCGTCGAGTTTATACTCAGGGAGGCAGGCTGGGATTATGCGTCTGAAGAGGTTCTTACGGCGGTACCGTGGTCGGTCAGTATCAGACAGCACTTTAACCGGGAGGTAAGCAGCGGCAGCACACGAAGGTCGCTGCTCAAGCTGGCGGCACTGCTCCATGATATCGCCAAGCCACAGACAAAAACCATCGACGATGATGGACGGGCGCGTTTTCTGGGGCACCCGCAGGAAGGTGCCGATACCGCCGCCGGTATTCTGGAAAGACTGAGATTCAGCAGCCGGGAGATAAAGCTGGTTGAACACCTGGTTAAGTACCACATGAGACCAACACAGATGAGCCATGAGGAGCTCCCTACGCGGCGGGCGATTTACCGCTACTTTCGCGACACCGGTGATGCGGGTATCGATATACTCTACCTGAGCCTGGCCGACCACCTTGCCACCAGAGGTCCGTATCTGGACCCGGCTCAATGGCAGGAACATGCCCAAATAGTGAAGTATGTGATTGATAAGCAGTCTGAAGAAGAGAGCATATCGGCACCACCGAAACTACTTGACGGACATGATATTATAAATATCTTCGGGCTGAGTCCCGGACCCGGGGTGGGGCAACTCCTGGAAGCGCTACGGGAGACACAGGCCGCCGGGGAAGTGACGACCCGAGAAGAGGCTTTAGAATATGTGAAGCGCACACTGGCTAAGCAAACCCAAAACCAAGGTAAAGAATCAACCCGGGGAGAAGAATGACCAGGAAAAATGCGATAGTACTAATAATTGTATTATTAATCTTTGGTTTTGCCCTGTGGACCATGCTGCCTATAGACGCTGAGAGGTTCGGCAGGAAGGGATTAAACCTCGGACTCGACCTTGTCGGTGGTGTGCATCTGGTGTATCAGGCTGACTTCACCGAGAATGCTACCGGTGGAGAGAAGAGGGCCGATATGCAGCGAGTGCTTCTTACTATCGAAAAACGTATTAATAAGTACGGCGTCACCGAACCGATAATTCAGCAACTGGGAGATGACCGCATCCTGGTGCAGCTCCCGGGTTTTACCGATATTGATGCCGCCAAGAGTCTGGTAGAGCAGACCGGTTTCCTCGAATTCCGAGAGGTTGAACTTGATAACGCCGGCGAACCCGTCTATCTTGAGGACTATCTGGAACAGGCCCAACTCCGGTTTATCGACACGGGAGAGACCAGCGACCGTGTCTTCGTCAACGAGGAGAAAAACCCCATTGCTTTCCTGGTAAGAGATGGAGCCGGCACCAGGTTTGTAGATGTTGAAGACAACTCAGTAAATCAAACCGCTCTGCAGGATTACGGCAAAAGTTTATCCTGGATTCCCGCCCGTGGGGACGACGGCACCCAGATTACGGGTGACTTTTTAGCCAATGCCGCCCCTGTGATGAGTGGAGAGGTGGTACCTAAACCCCAGGTCAGCATCGAATGGAACGCCGAGGGTGGCAAGCTGTTCGACGAGCTTGCCGGGCGCCTTTATAACTCAGGAGCATACGGCACGCCGCAGCGGGCACTGGGTATCTTTTTGGACAATACTCTACTCTCGGCTCCCCAGATTAGAGAGCAGGAATACCACGGAAGCGGCGTTATCAGCGGCGATTTCACCATAAACGAAGTGGAAGAGCTGGCCAATATGCTTAAATCGGGCGCACTGCCCATGCCATTAGAGAAACCTCCGCTCTACCAGGAGAAAGTATCGGCCACGCTGGGGGCTGATTTTATCGAGATGAGCTGGATGGCGGGACTCATAGGAATAATACTGGTCATGCTTTTTATGATAGCTTACTACCGGCTGCCCGGCTTTTTAGCCAGCCTGGCCCTTGTGTTTTACGGCACGCTGGTACTGGCACTATTCAAGCTGATACCAGTTACCTTGAGTTTAGCCGGTCTGGGCGGCTTCATCCTGTCTATCGGCATGGCCGTTGACGCCAATGTCCTTATCTTCGAGAGGATGAAGGAAGAACTGAGAATGGGGCGGACACTGGGCGCCGCAATTGAGGCCGGTTTCAGCCGCGCCTGGTCAGCCATCAGGGATAGCAACGTAACTACGTTTATTGTCTGCGGCATTCTCTTCTGGATAGGCAGCATCCTCGTCGCCGGCGCCCCTGCTAAAGGTTTTGCGGCCACTCTGGCCATTGGCGTGGCTGTAAGCATGTTCACGGCTATTGTGGTTACCCGTACGCTTCTCCGGCTGTTTGTCGGTGGTCCTCTGTCCAGAAAGACGGCGTTATTCAGCGTAGACAGGGGTAAGAAATAATGTTTGATATTATTGGTAAAAGATTCCGGTACTTCCTAATCTCCGGGGTAATCATACTCATCGGCATTATTTCCCTGGCGAGCGCCGGCCTGCCAAGAGGCATTGAATTCAGCAGCGGCTCCATGCTGACAATAAGCTTCGAGAAAGCGGTAGAGCACGATGAGTTTCAAGAGGAATTGAACAACCTGGGCTATACGGACGCCATCATTCAGCAAACCCGCGAGGGAGAGTTCTTAATCCGCACACATGAATTGACCACAGAGGAAAAGGGACAGATAGAGAATGCGCTCGCGGCACGATTCGGAGAACTCCAGGAGACACAGTTCAACTCGGTATCGCCCATGGTAGCCACGGAGACATGGTGGACTACTATTTGGGCTGTAGTGGGGGCAGCCGCCGGTATACTGCTCTATGTTACCTGGGCGTTCCGGCGTATGCCCAAGCCCCTGCATTACGGAACCTGCGCCATAATAGCACTGGTACACGACGCCCTGATTGCGCTGGGGGTTTTCTCCATACTCGGAGCGATACTGGACTGGGAGATTAACCTGATGTTCATTACCGGTGTCCTGGCTGTCATTGGCTACAGCGTAAATAACACTGTGGTTATTTTTGATAGAATCCGCGAGAACCTCACCAGAGGCATCGGTGCCGACTTTGAGTCCACAGTCAACAACAGTCTGGTGGATACACTGAGCCGTTCCGTAAACACCAGCCTGACCACACTGGTCGTGGTACTGGCTCTCTTGCTCTTCGTAGGGGCCACGATTCAGAACTTCGTCGTCGTGCTCATAATCGGCATCGTCGCCGGCACCTTCAGTTCCGTTTTCATCGCGCCGTCACTACTGGTGGTGTGGGATAATGGCGAGTGGGGCAGGTTTATTCCGTGGTTAAAGCCTGTCAAAGCAAAAGTCTAATAGCAGGACAAGACAATGTTTTCCGGCAGAAGTGGTGCGGCCAGACTCTCCCTGATAGTCGTCATCGGCCTGATAGTCCTCAAGGTGGCGGTAGGCATCGTCACAGGTAGTCTCAGCGTTCTGGCACAGGCCGTGGATGGCTTTCTTGACTTATTCGCTGTCGTCATTACCTTCCTGGCTATCCGCATCGCCGCCAGGCCGGCTGACGAGGAACACCCCTTCGGACATGGGAAAGCGGAGAATATCGCCGCTATCGTACAGGCGGTACTGATTTTCCTCGCCAGCGTCGCCATCATCTACTCCGCCGTACGCCGCATACAGACCGGTGCCACCCTGGAGCTGACCGAGGCCGGCATCGGGGTAATGGCCATATCAATAGTCGCCAGCATCCTGCTATCCCGCTACCTGCTCAAGGTATCCCGGCAGGAAGACTCCATTGCCCTAGAGGCAAATGCGAAAAACATCGCCGCCGATGTCTATTCCGCCGCCGCGGTATTTATCGGACTGCTCGTGGTGCGCTTCACCGGCCTCAGTATCATCGACCCCATCCTGGCCCTGCTGGTTGCTTTTTATATCCTGAAGGTCGCCTATGACATACTGCGAAACTCATTCGGTGGACTCGTTGACGTGAAGCTGCCCGATGACGAGGAGAACATTATAAAGACGACCATCAAGGAACATGCCGGACAGGTGGTGGGCTTTCACGCACTGCGCACGCGCAAGGCCGGCAGTCAGCGCTATATCGACCTGCACCTGGTTATGCCTAAGGACATGACCATTGAAAAAGCCCACGACATATGCGACCACCTGGAGGCGGACATAGAAAGCAGGCTTTCCCATACTGACGTTACCATACACGTGGAGCCCTGCGACGGAAAATGCGACCAGTGCGATGCTACGTGTGAGAGCCGGAAGGGATAATAAAAGGCTGTCTAGCCCCCCACCTCCACATAGTTAATAACCCCCTTAACGATGAACCACACACCGAAATAGAGAAGCGCCAGGCTCAGAACGATAAAGACCCACTCCTGTACCCTCGCGCCCCAGAATGAGTGTGTCCGGTAGACCGTGAAGGAGACAAGCGACAGCCAGACGAGGTCACAGAGCCAGTGCACGACAATAAAGAGTGGCAACCCCCACGTACCGACCGCACTGAGGAAGTTCATCAGGAGCAGACTGCCCACCGTTACCCACCACACCAGAAAGAAAGGATTGAGCCCGCTCATGAAGATGCCAGCCATAAAGGCGCTGTAGGTCGTGTCTTTGCCCTCCCGGGCAATTTCCATACGGGCACGGAACAGGCTGACGCTCATCCAGACAATCATGCCGCCGCCCAGCACGCCAAGCACCAGCTGCACGGTAATATTTTCGAAAAACTGGGCCAGGCCGAAGTATATGAGCAATATCAGGGGCACTTCTATGACGGCATGTCCCAGGGACACATGTACGCCGGCCCAGGGCGATTTCAGGCTCTTGGCCAGTGTTACGGTAAACATTGGCCCCGGAGCCATGACCCCCGATAACGATGTTATGATGACAGTTCCCAGTGCTGCCAGCATTAAACTCCTTTAGTGAAACAAAAACTCTTCTATTTTACATTATAACATCTACGGGTGCGTTTAACCCGCTTGAGAGCGCCTGGCTTGAGTTCAATTATCTCTTGAACTATACTTAGGCCAGAGGAGCCGGATAGTTGTCACTGGATTTAACCAGAGTAGCGGGACAGGTCATTTCCATGATATCCGGGCTGAAGGATGCCCGCGAGGAAAGGAAGAAGCGTCTTCAATTCGCACTGGATACCGTCAGCAGCCCGGCTATTGACCTCGACGATTTGAAGAGGAAAATCGCCGCCAGCCGGACGACATGGCTGGTGGCCGACCTTGTGGAGGGACTCGACCAGCGCTATACGGCACCCCCCACCCCCACCGACTTCACCGTCATGGGCAGCGACGGCTCCCATATTGACGTTGACCGTCACCACTCCACCCGGTGCTACCTGATAAATATCGGCTCGGCGGTTATCACCTACGGCAACGCACCGGACGCCTCTTTGACAAGCTCCCCCCGCCTTTACTCCGATGATAAAGACCTCGTCATTAGCCCACCCGGAGGCGGGCGCGAGCAGCCGGTGGAGGGGACTATCCTGGGCATCAAACGCTCCGTCGAGGAATGCCGCCAAATGGTCGACCTTGCCGCCGGAATGCCGGATGGCAGCAGCGGCCTGGCGCTGCTGGATGGCACGCTGATTCTCTGGGGTCTTGAGGCTTACCCGGAGTTCGTTACCGAGGCACTGCTGACCGATGTTCTTTTGCGCTGTCTCGACGATATGAAAAAGCTCAACAGCCATAAACAGCTTGCCATTGCCAGCTACATCAGCTTTCCCCGCAGCACCGATGTCGTTAACGTGCTGCGCGTGGCTATCTGCCCCCACGATGTCGTTGACAGCGACCGCCTCTGCAAGTCCTGCACGTCGAGGGAATGCGAGAAGGTAGCCGGCGTTCGCGACCGCGACCTGTTTCTGAACCTGCTGGAGAGCGGGGAAAGGTCGGCGCTGTTTATCAGTCCGTCCAAGATAGTCAGGGAGTGCTACAGAGAGCACCGCGTCTACTTCTTTTACCTTAAAGCCGAGGACGAGGTAGCCAGGGTTGAGATTCCGCAGTGGGTAGCTGAAAATGAGACCCTGCTCAATCTGACCCACAGCCTGGTCCTCGACCAGTGCCGGCGCGGGCATGGCTACCCGGTGGTCCTGAGCGAAGCTCACGAGCAGGCGGTGGTCACCGGGGCGGATAGAGAAAATTTCTGGGAACTGGTAGAATCATCACTGGTGGCGGAGAAGATGCCCAGCCCCACCTCCGCCAAGAGCTTTAGTAAGAGGACGAGGTGGGTGTGATTTTATGACCTCACCCCCTGTGTCCCCCTCTCCTTAAAAGGAGAGGGGGAGAGTAGGTTTTGAAGGGGAAAGCCCCTTCAAGCTACCTGTAATATATAATGGCGGAGCGGAGCGATGAAAGAGCTTGATACAGAAAGACTAAAAAATATATACAATAATCAGGCGATACGTGGGAGAAATATTATGGAGTGGCAAGAATGGGAAGAAAAAGTCAGAAAAGCCTATGCGATACTCGCGGAACTAGCTAAGCAAGGTAACACCATCACCTATTCAGAGTTGGGCATCGGCAAACTAGGAATTAGTACTGAGTGGCTAGAAGTTAAAATTGGATGGATAGTAGGAGCATGTAGCGAATATGAACTTGAAGATGGGAACCCTTTGCTATCTTCACTTGTAAGAAGTAAAGAGACAAATAGACCTGGCGCAGGATACTGGGGTTTCCCCAACATGCCATCACATATCCTTAGTAGAAACTGGGAAGATCGTCGTAGGAATCCACCGGAATCTGTTGTAGCTGAGAGAGAAGTCTTTTGGATTTCTGAGCTCAACAAGGTTTACAAACATTGGCAAGAGTGCGATTGTTAAAGTATGTAGAAGATAAAGTAAAGATATATTAATAGAATTAGGAGGTCACCTAATGGGCACTAAAGGCAGAAAGAACGTGAAGAAACCCAAGCAGAAAAAGGACAAAAAGGGGAAGAAGGAGAAGTAAAATAATTGAGAGGGATTTCAAATCCCCCTTTATTCCCCCTTTACAAAAGGGGGAAAATGGGTGGGAATATTCACATGCCAAGCCGCCGGTGATACGAGGGCGGGCCCGGGTGGGAAAAGATACGAAACGTCAAGGGGGGTGAGGTTAAATAAACACCGAAGCAGTAAAAATAGCCGAGGTAATCGAGGCCAGCACCGCGCAGTTCACCGCCCAGTGCTACGAGCTTTATCCTTCCAGAGAAGGGTTATCCCTGGGCAGCCTGGTCAGGACGGGCGATATCTACGGCATTGTCGGTAACGCCGCCACCACCAGCTTGGAGCCGGGTCGCAGGCCCATCGCGCGTGGCAAGGACGAAGCCACCGAGGAAGCCATCTACCAGTCAAGTCCCCAGCTTACCAAGCTTCTCAGGAGCGAGTTCACGGCGGTGGTGGTGGGGCATAAAGACGGCGACAGTTTACGCCATTACCTGCCTCCCAACCCCGCCCGTATCCATAGTTTCGTTTATCTCTGCGCCCCCGAGGAAGTACGGAAATTCAGCCAGTCTTTCGGCTTTCTCAATATTTTGATTAACACCAGCCTGCCCGTGCCCGCCGACGAGCTTATCGCCGCCGCCCTACGCCAGATGAGCCAGGCTTACGAAGACAGTCGCGCCTTCCTGGTGGCGGCGGGTAAAGAGCTGGCCGCCCTGCTCAGCGGTCAGTATGACCGGCTCAAATCCATTCTGGGGAGGCTCCAATGACCGACCAACTCGGCATCGTTACCTCGGCTTCGCTGGAACGGGGCGTAGAAGTCAGGCTGGACAGTCCGGTATCGGTGGAGGACATGGTGGTGGGGCGTTACGTCACTATTGAAGGGCAGAAGAGGCGCTTCTTCGGCATGATAACCGATGTCAGCCTGGGCGTTACCGACGAACGCCTTAAAATCTCCCCACCCGATATAGCCGACCCCTTCATCAAAGAGGTTTTAACCGGCACGAGCACCTTCGGGGCGATACATGTCACACCCATGCTCACCATCGGCGGCGACGCCGAAAGCATACTGGAAGGCCCCCAGCCGGTCAAGACCATCCCCGCCCATTTCTCGGCGGTCAACCTGGCCACAGAGTCGGACATGGAGCTTGTCTTTGGTAAAGAGGACAAAGAAAGGTTTCATATCGGCAACCCGCTGGACATGGAGACCCGACTCTGTCTCAACCTGGAGGAGTTCGTCAAACGCTCCAACGGCATCTTCGGTAAAAGCGGCACCGGCAAGACCTTCCTCACCCGGATTCTGCTCATCGGCATGCTGCAAAAAAGCAAAGCCGTTAATCTCATCTTCGATATGCACAGCGAGTACGGCTGGGCGGGGACACACGAAGGCGGCCCGCCGGTAAAAGGACTGAAACAGCTCTTCGCCGACAGGGTGGCCGTGTTCACCCTGGACGAGGAAAGCTCGCGGCGCCGCAAGGTCAGCACCGACTTTACCGTACGCATCGGCTATGACGAGATTACCCCGGAAGATATCTCTATCCTCCGCTCCACCCTGAACCTCACCGAACTTGCTGTGGAAGCCGCCTACCAGCTGCGTAAAAGCCTCGGCAAGAGCTGGCTGCGGCAGGTCCTGGAGCTCAGCGACGAGGAAATTGAAGGTCAACTAAAAGACGCCAGTATCCACGAAAGCACCTTCCAGAGCCTGAAACGCGGACTTGGCACCATCGGACGGCTCGGCTTTGTCGTTCCACAAACCCCGGAAGATACGGTAAAACGCATCCTTGATTATCTTGCCCGGGGTATCAACGTTGTCCTTGAGTTCGGGCGCTACCGCGAAATCAGCGCCTACCTGCTCGTGGCCAACATGCTCTCACGCCGCATCTATGCCCGCTACCAGCAGCAGATGGAGGAAGCGGTAGCCGCCGACAACGACGCTATAAAGCCCAGGCCCCTTGTAATTACCATCGAGGAAGCCCATAAGTTCCTCAACCCGGAGGTATCGGGTAAGACTATCTTCGGCACTATCGCCCGCGAGATGCGCAAGTACAACGTCTCGCTGCTGGTGATTGACCAGCGTCCCAGCGGCATTGACGAGGAGGTTATGTCACAGATGGGCACCAAGATAACCTGCCTCCTTGACAACGAGCGGGATATCGACAGCGTTCTCGCCGGCGTCTCCGGCAAGAGCGAGCTTAAGACCGTATTAGCCCGGCTGGCGCCGAAACAGCAGGCGCTAATCTTCGGCCACGCCGTGCCCATGCCGGTGGCCTTCCAGCCCCGTGAATACGGCTCCGCCCAGTCCTATAAAGACTTCATCTCGGCAGGTCAGTCTTCAACAGCCGAACAGGTAGAAAAAGACATTGAGGAACTGTGGGAATAGATATGGACTCTACCGATTCACCAAGAAAGAAGGTCGGCCTGGCCCTGAGCGGCGGCGCCGCACGCGGACTGGCTCATGTCGGCGTGATTGACGTACTTCACAAAGAGGGTATTCCCATCGATATGATTGCCGGTACCAGTTCCGGCGCCATCATGGGTTCCGTTTATGCCTGGAACCAGGACACCGATAAAATGAAGGAAAATGCCCTGGATACCAAGTGGAAAAAATTTGCCCCCATGATAGACCCCTCATTCCCCAAGACTGGCTTCATTAAAGGCAAGAAAATCAAAAACCTGCTGTCTTCCTTTTTAGGCGGCAATATCAAGTTCAGCGACCTGAAAATACCGTTTGCCTGTGTCGCCACGGACATAGACACCGGCGAAGAGGTAGTGATTAACAGCGGTTCGGTGCCGGAAGCGCTGCGGGCCAGCATCTCTATCCCCGGTATATTTACCCTGGTTAAACATGAAGGGAGGTATCTGGTTGACGGCGGCCTGACGACTCCGGTGCCGGTTAACGTGGTCAAGCGTATGGGAGCCGACTTCATTATCGCGGTGAACGTGATGCCCGACGTCAGTACCCGAACGGATAAGATGCAAAAGGAGCCCAACATCTTCCAGGTACTGATACAGTCCATATACATTGCCACGTATTCACTGGTACGCAGCGGCGTGGAAAACGCCGATATCGTCATCGAACCCGCCGTGGCGCATATCGGCGCCGCCGACTTTCAGAAAGCTCAAGAACTGGTTGCACTGGGCGAGCAGGCCGCTCGAAATGCCATCCTCGAAATAAAGGAAAGGATAGCCAATCTCTAGCCACCGACAAAATATCTCCTTTTCTTATCTCTTTCCACCTCCCCCCCCCCACGGTTTGTTTTAACCTGTACGCCAAGATATAATTGATATATAAATTTATTCAAATTCAGAGAACGGCAATGCACTGGGTCTATTATTTTGGCAGAGTCCTGATACGTATTTTAGTATTCCCCGTAGCCAACTGGCAGGTAAAGGGACAGGGAAACGTCCCCGAGGGGAGCCCTCTGCTCATCGTATGCAATCACCTTCACCTGGCTGACCCGCCTATTGTGGCCGCCAGTATTAAACCAAAATCAGTATTCATGGCTAAAGAGGAGCTGTTCCAACACCGGTGGTCACGTTTCTGGGTAGGCAATTTCGGCGCCTTTCCGGTACGCCGGGGCGGGATAGACAGAGAAGTAATACGACACGCGGAGCACTGGACAAAGCGGGGCGTATCCATAATCATGTTCCCTGAAGGAACAAGAAGCAGAAACGCCCGGATGCAATCGGGTTTACCCGGCTCGGCACTACTCGCCTCCCGTCTGGGTATACCCGTCCTTCCGGTGAGTATTACCGGCACCGAGAAACTAAGGAACCTGAAATGGTGCTTGCGGCACCGTCCCACGATAACGGTGACCATCGGCCGTCCATTCCGCCTGCCTCCATTCGACGGTAACCTGACCAAGGAGGCACGCTACCAGCTAACCACGTCCATAATGGAACGAATCGCCGGACTTCTTCCACCGGAATATCACGGCGTTTATGCCAGAGGAGAAAGTTTAAGCCAGCAACCTTCTGGGGAAAAGCGCCCATAAATGTAAAATATCGGTTGTCTATGATAAAGAAAAACTTACCAAGAATAGAGAAAGCGAGTAAAACCGGCTTTTGTTTCGGAGTAAGGCGGGCTATTAACCTCCTGGAAAAGGTGGCTCAAGAGCGCGGCGGTGTGGAAACACTGGGAGCTGTGGTGCATAATCAGCAGGTCCTTAAAAGGTTATCTGATATCGGAGTCAGGGTAGTCAATAATGTAGACGATATCAGGGGTGACAGGGTAGTTACCAGCTCCCACGGGGTAAGCCCGGATTTAAAGGAAAGGATTCGGGCGCGGAATATCAATGTTATCAGCACCACCTGCCCCTTTGTTCGCCGGGCTCAGGTCGCCGCCCGTCGACTGGCTGAGTCAGGATTCTTCGTGATTGTCTACGGGAGCGCCGAACACCCCGAGGTCAAGGGTATTCTCGGCTGGGCAAAGGACCAGGGACTGGCTACCCTGGATGAGGAACCTATCACTGCGCTCGAAATACTACCCCGCCGCCTGGGTGTACTGTCCCAGACAACCCAGGTACCGGCCTATTTTGTTGAATTCACCAAGAAGTTGATAGACCTGGCACTTATCAAAGACGCTGAGATACGAATTATTGATACCATCTGCCATGATATCAGGGAACGGCAGGCCGCCGCCCTTGAAGTTGCCCGCAAGGCTGACCTGATGCTTGTCGTCGGCGGGCGCTCCAGCGCCAACACCAACCGACTTGCCGAACTATGCTCGCAGGTCACGGAGACGTATCTTATTGAAACCGCCGGAGATATTCAACCAGCCTGGATTCAGGGCAAGGCACATATCGGTGTAACGTCAGGGGCCTCCACTGCCGAACAAACTGTGGATGAGGTTATAGAGAGACTGAACTTTTCTTGACGCCGATACAACGCTCTGCGTATAATTTAACTTGATTTTAGCTGTGGATTCATTAAGTCTTGAAATATCTTCAGAGCAGCCGCCATGAGAGCCAATCGCCAAGCCCAATAATATCATAAGTCATTCCTGACCCGGTAAGCGACCAACTTGCGGAGGGAGGAGCAATATCTTGGATTACTTTATAAATGAGCAGCAGCAGACAATCAAGGACCTGGCCAGAAAGCTTGCTGAGGAGAGAGTACTACCGGTCCGGGCAGAGCTGGATGAAAAAGAGGAGTTCCCGTGGGCTATTATAAAAGACCTGGCCGATGCCGATATGTTCCGTGTCTTTATCCCGGAAGAATACGAAGGATTGGGAGGCGGTTGCCTGGAACTGTGTCTGGTTATTGAAGAGCTCAGCCGGGTATGCAGCGGTGTGGCCGTAAGCTATGCGGCCAGCGCCCTGGGCTGTTTTACCGTGCTGGACTACGGCACCGATGAACAGAAGCGAAAATTCCTACCCGATATCGCCAGCGGCAGGAGGCTGGGTGCCTTTGCCATAACCGAACCGACGGCCGGCAGTGACGCCAGCAACATAAAAACGACAGCGGAAAAGGTCGAAGGGGGCTACCTGCTTAATGGCAGCAAGCAATTTATTACCAATGGCGGTGAAGCTGAGATATATACCGTAATCGCCCTGACGGACAAAACCAGAGGCGCACGTGGCGCCAGCGCTATCATCGTAGAGAAGGATACACCGGGCTTCACCTTTGGTAAGAAAGAAAAGAAACTGGGTATTCGGGCTTCGGCGACAAGAGAGCTTGTTTTTAAAAACTGTCTGGTTCCGGAGGAGAACTTAATCGGCAGGCCGGGCATGGGATTTATCCAGGCGATGAGGCTCTTTGACCGTTCACGTCCGGGCATAGCGTCTCAGGCTGTCGGTATTGCCCAGGGGGCCATGGAAGCGGCGGTGGACTATGCGCAGCAGAGAGTCCAGTTTAACCAGCCTTTGATTTCTATGCCGGTAGTCCAGAATATGCTGGCGGATATGGCAATTCAGGTCGAAGCGGCCAGGGCGCTGGTCTACGCTGCGGCGAGGATGGTTGACAGCGGTGCCAGGAACGTTTCCGAGGAATCGGCCATGTCCAAGGTCTTTGCCTCAGATGCCGCCATGAAGGTTACCACCAATGCCGTACAGATTTGCGGCGGTGCCGGCTACATGAAGGACTATCCGGTAGAGAAGATGATGCGCGATGCTAAAATCACGCAGATATACGAGGGTTCCAACGAGGTACTGAGAAACGCTATCGCCGTGAACCTCAGGAAAAGAAAGGCAAGAACGGCATGAATGTCGTCATCTGCCTGAAGCAGGTCCCCGGCACCACCGGGGTCAAGATTGACCCCCAGACAAATACCCTCATCCGGCAGGGAATTAATAACATCATCAATCCGTTTGATACTTATGCCCTCGAAGAGGGAATGCGACTCAAGGAACAGCACGGGGGGAAGGTTACGGTTATCACCATGGGGCCGCCCCAGGCAGAAGACGCCCTGCGCGAGGCGATTTCCCTCGGCGCCGACGAGGCTGTCTTGCTCAGTGATAGCGCCTTCGCCGGCGCCGATACCTGGGCTACCGCCTACACGCTCTCCCGGGCTATCGCCAGATTAGAGCAATACGAACTTATCATCTGCGGCCGGCAGACGGTAGACGGGGATACGGGGCAGGTGGGACCGGAACTGGCGGAGATGCTGGACATACCCTTTATTGCCTATGTCAGCCAGATTGAGGACATAAAAGACGGCCATATACGCGTCCGGCGGATGGTGGAAGACGGCCACGAGGTCATCGAGGCAAATCTGCCGGCGGTACTGACCGTAACCAAAGAAATTAATACGCCCCGCCTGCCTTCACTGCGGGGAATTGCACGGTCAAAGAGTATTTCCGTTCCTACCTGGGGTATTCAGGAATTAGACGTAGATAAAGAAATGGTGGGCCTGGCGGGCTCCTGCACACAGGTAATCAAGGTATTTTTCCCCCAGAGAGTCTGCCAGGCAGAGATGCTGGAAGGGGATTTGGAAAGCCAGTTAGAAAGCCTGATTGACAAACTCAAAGGTGGCGGTCTGCTCTAAGGACGATGCTTTATGAGAATCAGTATTGACCGGCTGAAATGTGTAGGCTGCGGTGCGTGCATATACTTATGCCCCGTGGGCGTGCTGTACATCGAGGATATGAAGTGCCGGGTAAAAGAAGGCTGCATTTCCTGCGGTAAATGCGTGGATACCTGCCACTGGCAGGCGATAACTCTGGAAGACAAACAGCCGAAAGGAAAGGCTGACTAACGAATATGGGAATAACTATCGACCTTGAAAAATGTGTTGGCTGCGGTAGCTGTGTACCGGCCTGCCCATTCGGCCTGCTGGAAATTATTAACGATAAGGTGCAAATGAAGGAAGGCTGCACTCTGTGCGGGGCCTGCCGGGACGCCTGCAGCTACGAAGCTATTACCATTGAAACCCTCCCTGAGAGAGTAGAGGCAGGCGACAGTTTTCGCGGCGTCTGGGTATTCACCGAGCAGCAGCGTGGAAGGCTGAGGAACGTTGCCTACGAGCTCCTTTCCAAGGGCAGAGAGCTGGCCGATACGCTCAAGACCGAGCTAAGTGCCGTATGCCTCGGTCATGATATTGAGGGCATCGACCAGCTTATTACCTACGGTGCCGACAATGTCTATCTAGTCAACAGTCCTGATTTAGCCGATAACCAGGAGGACTATTTCACCTGCCAGCTTGTTGAGCTGATTCGGGAATACCGGCCGGAGATAGTGATTGCCGGCGCCACGGCACTGGGCCGCGCCTTCATTCCGCGGGTAGCGGCCATCCTGCGTACCGGGCTCACCGCCGACTGCACCGGACTTGATATTGACATGGAGAAAAGGCTCCTTTTGCAGACGCGCCCGACTTTCGGCGGCAATATCATGGCTACCATCATCTGCCCGAATAAGCGCCCGCAGATGGCCACCGTCCGTCCCCGCGTCTTTAAAAAGATTAACCCGGATAACAGCCGTAAAGGACAGATTATCAGGGTCGATTTCAAACGCGAAAGCATTACGGCCAAGACCAGGCTGCTCAACTTTATTGATTCCGTCACTGAGACGGTCAAGCTTGAGGACGCCGATATCATCGTCTCCGGGGGGAGAGGACTTGGTAAGCCCGATAACTTTAAGCTGCTGGCGGAACTGGCGGAAGTCATGGGAGCGGCGCTTGGCTCTTCAAGACCGCCGGTGGATGAGGGGTGGATTCCCTACACCCATCAGGTCGGCCAGACAGGTAAGACCGTCTGCCCGCGGCTCTATATCGCCTGCGGTATCTCCGGGGCCATCCAGCACCTGGCGGGTATGCAGACCTCGGATGTTATCGTTGCCATCAACGACGACCCCAATGCCCCCATATTCGAAGTGGCTACCTACGGCATCGTCGGCGACCTTTTCCAGGTGGTGCCGATGCTAATTGAGAAGCTAAAGGGGGAATAGACCGGTACCGAGGGGTGGGGCTAAGGGAAATGAAGTAGAAAACGCAGCTAATCATTTACAGATGACCTAATAGCGTAGTATAATAATATATTAAGAGTTGACTAGCGTCACTCTTTATTTATATACGGCCATTAATAACTGCACGATGGCTGCCAGATTGCACCTCAAATAATCACAGAAATTCCTCTCTATATTTCAGGACACGCCCAAACACCTCCTGAATTATGATATCTACCACCCATTATTAAAAGGAGAGAAAACATGGCACAGGCAAAAACCGGCGATACAGTAAAAGTACACTACACGGGCAAACTTGATGACGGTACGGTATTTGACAACTCGGCCAACCGCGAGCCGCTGCAATTCACGATAGGTCAGGGCCAACTCATCCCGGACTTCGAACAGGCCGTAGTCGGCATGGAACCCGGCGAATCGAAAACCATCCAGATACCATCGGATAATGCCTACGGGCCTCACCATAAGGAAATGATAATGGTCGTAGACCGCGGTAATTTTCCGGCAGAACTGGAGCCGAAGGTTGACCTGATGCTACAGGTACGCCAGGAAAACGGCCAGACGTTTACCGTCAAAGTAACAGATGTCTCCGAAGATAAAGTAACGCTGGATGGTAACCACCCCCTGGCCGGTCAAGACCTGACTTTCGATATCCAGCTTGCAGAAATCGCTTAAACCTAAACTCCACAGGCTTGCGCTAGGCACACCTTTTAGCTTATAATATAGCTGAATCTGGCTGGAGCGGAGGTGAGGCGGTATGCAGATAAATGTGTCTCAGCTACTTCAGGAGCCTATCGGTTCGATAAGGGATTATCAGGTTAACGATATTATTAACGGTGTCGGTGATGGCAAGAGTTATCCGGTGCAGGGTGAGTGCCACCTGCTGCGCACACAGCGCAGCATACTGGTCAAATGCACGCTCGACATAGAAGCGGAATTCACCTGCAGTCGCTGCCTGAGCCCGTTTCATCACCTGATGACCCTGAACTTTGAAGAGGAGTATCTGCCAACTGTAGATGTGGTAAGCGGTGCGCCGCTGCCCTCTCCTGAGGAGACAGCCTTTACCATTGATGAGCACCACATACTTGACCTAACGGAAGCGATACGGCAGTATACCCTTCTGGCTATCCCGATGAAGCCGCTCTGCCATGAAGACTGTGCCGGCCTGTGCCAGAACTGCGGAAAGAACCTCAATCAGGGGCCATGCAACTGCCCGGCACAGAAAATAGACCCTCGCTGGTCCCGGTTAACGAAACTGCTGTAACACCTGGTAAAAAAGCATAATAGAACGGAGTGCAATATGGGAGCTTTACCAAAGCGAAAAATAAGCAAGGCGCGTGCCGGTAAAAGACAGAGCCATAGTGCCATTAAGCCACCGGCACTTGACGAGTGCCCCCAGTGCCATAGTCCCAAGCTGCCTCATCATGCCTGTCCTACCTGCGGAACCTACAATGGCCGGGAAGTCATCAAAATGGAAGGACAAAAAAGAGGGGGGGGTTAACGTTATCTTGTTGAATGAGAGGCTTCTATCCATTTTTGGGGGTTAATCCGGTACGTGGAGTCCACTTCATTTCTTAGAATCTCTTCTAAGGAGGGGAAGCAACCGAGATGACTAAAGTAGCCTGGGTATTTCCCGGTCAGGGCTCTCAATCAGTAGGCATGGGCCGTGACCTTTATGATAATTTTGATTCAGCTAGAGCCATCTTCGACGAAGCGGATGAAGCGCTGGGATTTCCCATTTCCAGGCTTTGCTTTGAAGGACCCGATGATGAACTCCGCCAGACTATTAACGCTCAGCCCGCCCTGTTAATCACCAGTATGGCCTGTTTGCAAGTAGCCCGAGAGATATGCGGAATGAGCTTACCCCCGCCTGCCTTTGTTGCCGGTCACAGCCTCGGTGAATATACGGCACTTTTAGTAGCTGGAGTTTTTGATTTCGCCACGGCCGTTCGCCTTGCCCGCGAGAGAGGACGGCTGATGCACGAAGCCGGACAGGCACGGGCCGGAAGTATGGCTGCTATCATCGGATTGGATGAGACCTTGCTGGCAGACATCTGCCGGAAATCAGATACAGTTATCGCCAATATCAATTCTCCGGGCCAGATAGTAATCAGCGGTGCCGCCGAGAACATCGACAGGGCGATGGAGATGGCAACCGCCACCGGAGCCAGCCGGGTCATTCCACTGCAGGTAAGCGGCGCTTTCCACTCACCACTGATGCAGCCGGCCGTCGACGGCATAATCCAGTACATCAGCACCCTAGCTTTCCAGGAACCATCTATTCCCGTTATCGGCAATACCACAGCTGAACCCCTGACCACTGCGGAAGCGGTGAAATCAGAACTCATTAATCAATTGTCCAACCCGGTCCAGTGGCAGCGTACTGTAGAATACATATTCAAAAAGGGAGTACCGACCTTCATCGAGATAGGACCGGGCAAGGTGCTGACCGGCCTAATTAGAAGAATCAACAAGGAAGCCAAGACCATAAACATTGGCGATTTGGAAGCCGTCAGGACCCTGGCCAGCCAGTAAACGTAATGGGGGGGGCGAAAGCATGGACCTTACTGATAGAGTCGCTGTAGTTACCGGCAGCGCCCGGGGAATCGGGCAGGCAATTGCGTTGAAACTGGCCGAGGTGGGGGCTGACGTCGTGGTGAATGACATTCAACCCGCCGCCGAGTCGCTGGAAAGTGTGGCCGCGGAAATCAGGGCAATGAACCGGCAGAGTCTGGCGGTTACCGCCGACGTAAGTTCGTCAGAAGATGTCGCTCGTCTTGTCGAAACAGCCGTCAGCACCTTCGGCAAAGTTGATATCCTGGTAAACAACGCCGGAATTACCCGCGACCAGCTGATAATGCGGATGTCCGACGAGGACTGGGATACTGTGCTGAATATTGACCTGAAAAGTGCCTTCCTCTGCACCAGGGCGGTACTGCGGCATATGCTCAAGCAGCGCTGGGGCCGAATTATCAGTATCGCCAGTGTTATCGGCCTGATAGGCAATGCCGGCCAGGCTAACTACGCCGCTGCCAAGGCCGGCGTCATCGCCCTTACCCGTTCCGTAGCTAAAGAGGTAGGCTCCCGCGGTATTACCGCCAACGCCATCGCCCCGGGCTATATCGATACCAAGATGACACAGGCACTGGGGGAGCAACAAAGGCAGCAGCTCTTACAGCATATCCCTGTCGGCTACGCGGGCTCTCCCCGCGATATTGCCGAGGCAGTAGCTTTTCTGGCTTCCGAAGAGGCCAGGTATATTACCGGACAGGTCCTCAACGTGGATGGAGGCATGGCCGGGGCTTAGGGTAGCGGCGGCACTGCACCTTACCTGCTGAAAGGCAACCGAAAAAGGCAATAACCGATAAACACTCCCTAATAGTAACCGCAGTTAATATTTAACATCCACCACTTCCAAAGAACCAATGCCACCATCCCCACCACCAGTGTTTATCCGGAGGAGTGGTAAAACTTAATTCCCAACCATAGCTGGTGATGCCACCGCTTTCCGCTTTAGCCCTGAAATAGTATTTGGTACATGGGGTCAGGTTATCTATACGAGTCTGGAAGAACCATGGGCGGGTCATAGTCTTAGGTGAGGTCCAGTGACCGTAGGCTGCGGGGTCGTCGGTATGGGACACGGTATCCCAACCGAAACTAACGGCTACCGATGAAGCGCCACCTAAACTTGTTAATATGCCGCACAGGGTAGCCTTCCTGGCACCTACTCCAATGGCCTTCCAGGTGATTACTGAAGGCGGAGAGACAATATTAGCCTTGAGAGTAACGTTGGCCGAGCCTTCGTCAGCTTCAACCAATGGACAGTATGAGACTGCCAGTACCAGACATAATATAACAGGTAAAATAAACCTGATAGTCTTCAGTACCGTCTCCTCCTAACTGCCAGGCTTATGGCAAGCACTACCAGGCCCACGAATACCAGGCCTCCGGCGATGAGAATCACCATGTTCAGCGAAAGGCCTTCCACTCCGTCCGTCGGTTCTGTAGCTTGCGGTTCTGGAGGCGTTGCTGACGGTGATGATTCCGGTGGTATTACCTCGGGAGTAGCTTCTAGCGCTGGAGTCTCTCCAGGTGCTGGAGTCTCTTCCGGCAGAGCTTCCGGCACCGGCTGGCCTTCCACTATGTTGGTGATCTTGGCTCTGACCTGCACGGCGATGGCGATCGTCTCGCCGCTCATGCCGAGGAATTTTATAAAACCCTCGTAAACCTGTGAGCCGAGTGACTCATCGCCGTAGATGGTAAGTTGAACATCTACCGGCTCGTCGAGAGCGTCAACGTGCAGTACCTCCGGCTCTACCCGGAGCGGTATATCTACCAGGCTTACCTGAACATCGCCGCTAAAGTAGTGCACCTGTAAATCAGCCGTGGCGCTGCCATCACCCGGAATTTCAATTTCCACATGGCTGGGGCTTACACCCAGGCTGGCAGCCAGCACCGGGCTGGCCAGCGCCAGCACCAAAACCATCACTGCCAGTATTCCTATAAATCTCTTCATGATTACCTCAATGGAGAAATGGGGGGAGTGTATCTACATTATACCACCCCCCCATCCCTCAGCAAGTTATGGTGTACCTGTGGCTGTAAAAGTCAATTGGGCCGTCTCAACACCCAATGGAGTGTAGTTCAATGGTACGGTTATTCTGGTTCTGAGCGTCTCAAAAGCATCCATGTCCAAACCGAGTATTATGCCAACCCAATCCCGATAGCTATAGGAACCAGAAGCAGTATTCTTAAGCTCTAAGTTATTATAGAATAGGGCAGAAGATACGCTTACATCCGCATTTACATCAACTTCATGAGTGCCGACATTCGTTACAACAATGTCGTATGTGCTGGAGGTCTGCCCCGGAACCAAAGAGCCGAAGTCAATGCTGGTCGGGTTTGCCGAGATGGCCACGATATCCGGTACTTCAACGGTCAACTGCGTGGCACCAGCGGCAGCCGGAGTCAGGGTTACCTGATAATCAGTCGAGCTGCTGCCAGTCACCGTTACGTCAAATCCCGGAAATTGCAGCGGCACTGCCTCGCTGCCCCAGCTCCAGTCCATATCCCAGTACCCGGCGCCACCGCCTTTAGTTGCGGCCCCTCCTGGGATTTCCGGAGTACCTCCACAGGCCGTCAGATACGCTCCTGTGTCCGTTTCCATAGCATGCATGGCATTCCAGTCCATCGTCCCCGACATGGGAACTCCGCATGCCTGTTTACCAGTTGACCCCCAAGCCGCTGTATCATACCATGGATCGTCTACAGTTGCACCAGGGTGGTTACTTATAGCCCACTTCTGGACACCATTGTCCTCGTAAAGGTTCAGACTGTACTGATACCAATCTGGCGTATCGAGATCCCATGTTGGCCAGGCATCGTTTCCGGCGATGGTAACCGCAGTCCAGACAGGAACAGTTCCAGGTTGGTCACCAAACCATGCCGTAGCCCCCTCTTTGGCATAGACATCATAACCACCGTCCACCACGCACGGTATAACTCCGCTGTATGTTCCATCACTGCTGTTATACGTCAGGGGAAAATCCGTGTTTCCCTGGAATACCATTGTCGAAGAGGAAACACTGTTTGCCGCCGCCGGCGTTACCGGCACCAGAGTCAGGGTAAGTAAGAGAACAAGAGCGAACACTATGCTGAAAATTTTCTTTTTCAATTTATTTCTCCTTTATTATATTTATATATTACCTTTACTATTTTTATATATTAATCGGTCTTTCCCGAGCGCCATCGCACCTTTTTTCGGTCAACCACGATTATTTATCGACTTACTCCGATATCAATCACCCCCCTGTTCCAGAAAATAATAAAACCGACCTCTTCGGGTCGGTTTCACTACTGGCTCCCTGTCATCTAAGTAACCACTCCAGGACGACAGCTCAACACCCCCCAATAACGTTTTCCCCGGCTACTTGCTAATGTTTTATTTCCTTCTTAGTTAACTCCTTGTTATTCATATCTGAATATAGTAATGCTACAGTATGGTATTCTACATTACCTAAAAAGTCAAATTCTTTTATTAACATTACTTTCATTTACCTCTATTGTTTTATATCACGCATGAAGTATTTATGGGTGGCATCATGGATAACAATCTGGTGAATATCCCTACATTTTTTACATATTCGCCATATTGTTAAGTAATATTAACTTCAGTTAATATATGAAAAGGCACCAGGTTATCAGGGCTGAGGTAGAGGATGTCAAAGGGGGATAGAGTAAATACGGCACCACTGGCCCGTATGCTAACCGTTTCGGAGGTGGCTCGACTTCTCCATGTGCACTCCAATACGGTCAGACAGTGGAGTGACAGAGGGTCGCTTAAGGTCTATCGGCTGGGCTATCGCCGTGACCGCAGATTCATGCCTCAGGACATTGATGAATTTCTCACCAGCAACCGGTACCTGAACTAGCCTGACATCTATTAAAATGTCATGACTCGGCAAACTGCTTCTTTTCGGGGAGCTCTATCTTGGGCCCGTAGCGCCGCATCCGCCATTCCTTGAGGCAGTGGAGAACTTCGGCATCAGTAATCTCATGCCAGTAACGGTAATAATCTGAAAGGTAGAACCTCGGCGAGGAACTGACGGCACAGGTTACCACACTATCGGCAATCTTCTCCAGCTCCTCTACTACAGCTTCCGGCGCAACCGGCACCGCCGTGATTATTCTGTCCGGATTACGGTGCCGCAACGACGCCACCGCCGCCCTCATGGTATAGCCTGAAGCCAGGCCGTCATCCACTACTATCACCGTGCGGCCGCCGACGGCGAGGGGCGGCCTGTCCCGAAAATAGAGCAGGCTCCTGTCACGAATATCCGCCCTGACCTGGCTGACCTGATAGTTTATCTGCTGCTGGCTCAAACCAGCCTTCTTGACGACCTCCTCATTATAGATAATGGTGCCATCATCGGTCACAGAACCAAAACCGCCCTCGGGGCTGAGGGGGAGGGGTATTTTACGGGATATGACGAGGTCAAGGTCAACGCCAAGCACCAGGGCAACACTGAGGGCCACGGCGACGCCTCCGTTGGGAATACCCAGCACCACCACAGGCTTATTTGCATATTCATAAAGCTTTTCGGCAAGCTGACGCCCGGCGTCATAGCGGTTCTCAAAGATTGGCTCTGCAGATGACAGGCGCATATTGTTCTCCTTCAAAGCACTAATATCGCTGTATTATTCTATCAATTTAAACTCATTCACGTCCACCAGCCCAAGGTCGGTCAGCCTCAGCTCGGGGATTACCGGCAGCGCCAGAAACGAGAGAGTGGCGAATGGAGAAGGCAGGGTTGTGCCCAAATCCCGGGCAGTGCGCTCCAACCTCTCCAGCCCGGCCACTACAGATTCCAGCGGCTCGGCAGACAACAAACCGGCAATGGGCATGGCCAGACTGTCCACGACTTTGCCATCGACTGCCACGACCAGACCGCCACGCAGGCGCTCAACCTCTTTGATAGCCGTATATATATCCATGTCACTGGTGCCCACCACGACGATATTATGCGAATCATGGGCGATAGAAGAAGCTAAAGCCCCCCTCTTTAAGCCAAAACCGGTAATCAGCCCCAGGCCGATGTTGCCTGTGCCGTGATGTCTCTCCACCACCGCCAGCTTCAGAATGTCCCGGCTGGTATCGGGCACAACCACCCCATCTTTAATACTGACACTCTCCCGCTTCTTCCGGGTGATTATCTGCCCGGGGACAGCCTCAATAACCGGCTGGCTCTCTCCGGAGGCCCTCAGCCTTAGTGCATCAACGGTAAACGGTTTAATTTTGACCGTATCGGTCAGTCTGTTGCCTGCCGGTTTATAGGAAGGGAATACCGGCTGCCCCTCTTCGGCAACCAGTCGACCCCGGTAGAAGACCGTACTTATATTAAAATCAGCCAAATCCTCAAGCACAATCAGGTTGGCAAAGTAGCCGGGGGCAACCGCCCCCAGCCCGTCCAGCCGGAAATACCCGGCGGTATTGATAGTTGCCATTTGAATGGCCCTTACCGGCTCAAGCCCCAGGCGGATTGCCCGGCGCACCACGGCATCAATATCACCGTCCCGGAGCAGGTCAACGCAACTGCGGTCGTCAACCACGAAAAGACACCGGTTATAGGTCTTATCGGTAACCAGAGGCAGCAGGGCATCCAGGTTCTTCTCCGACGAACCCTCTCTTATCATGACATACATACCCCGCTTTAACTTCTCTTCGGCTTCATCCAGAGATACAGACTCGTGGTCGGAACGCATGCCGGCAGCGATATAGGCAGACAGGTCTTTTTCGGTCAAACCTGGGGCATGGCCGTCAATAACCCGACCTCTGGCTGCCTCGATTTTACCCAGCATAGCGGTATCGCCGGCCAGAACGCCAGGGTAGTTCATCACCTCACCCAGTCCGATACATTCCCGCCACCGCAATATACGGCGAATATCTTCGGGACCGATGCTGGCCCCGGAAGTCTCCAGATGGGTAGCCGGCACACAGGAAGGAGCCATTAAAAACATATCCAAGGGCAGGCGGCGAGCGCAGTCCAGCACATATCTTATCCCCTCCAGGCCAGAAACATTGGCAATCTCGTGGAGGTCGGTCACTATCGCCGATGTACCGTGCGGCACCACCGCCCGGGCATACTGTCCGACATCAAGCATGGAGCTTTCCAGATGGGTATGGCCGTTGATGAGACCCGGCGCCAGATATCTGCCTTTCAAATCAATTACCTTCTTCGCCTGCTGGTAATTGCCCACACCGGCCACCCTGCCGCCGTAAATCGCCACATTGCCATCCTCAACCTCGCCGTTAAGGGTGTTGACCACGCGGGCATTGGCCATAACAAGGTCGGCGGGAGATTCACCTCTGGCTACAGATATGAGGCGACTCAACTCGCTCAAAATCAGTCCTCCAGAAAACTTATATCGGGCAGATTGCGGTACTGCTCATCACAGTCCAGGCCGTAGCCGACCAGGAATTTGTCCGGGACGGTAAAGCCAGTATAATCGATGGTAACCGGAACCCGCCGCCGGGAAGGTTTGTCCATCAGGGTACAGAGCTTCAGGGAGGCCGGCTCTTCATTCCTCAGGTAATCTATGAGAAAAGCAACGGTGATACCGGTATCGACAATATCCTCAACCACGAGTACATGCCTTTCTTTAACCGGGCAACTCAGCCCCTGCACCACCTCTACCCTGCCTGAAGTCTGCCGGCCGCTGCCGTAGCTCGACAACCGGACGAACTCAACTTCCAGCGGGAAATCAAGTTGCCGCACGAGGTCCGCCATGAATACAAAAACGCCCTTGAGAATGCCGATAAGAATGGGGCGCTTATCCTGATAGTCCCTGGTAACTTCTTCAGCCAGCCTACTGACGGCGGCTTCTATCTCCGCCCCGGCGAGAAGAGTGTGCAGCCTGGATTCAGAATCCATATCTATTTGAGATTATAGCCTTTACCGCCAGCTATGTCTATACTGCATCAGGGAGCCAACGGTATTGACAACCATTCTATAAGGGATTACAATAGTTTGCCAACCTCAAAGGACATGTAATCCTTATCCAAAGCATTTATCGCGAACAGTCGTCTGCCTTTAAGATAAAAGCGGCCAAAGGAGGTGCCAAAATGACCAGGCGTATCTTAGCCATTAGTCTGATAATATTCTGGCTTGCGGTCGGGGCATTAGACCAGCGTAACTGGTGGTGGGCTGGCAGCCCGATACCGGCAATTACGACTATCAAATGGTATGTCGTTTCTTTATTTGCCGTGATAATCCTGCTCCATGTATTCTGGCTGAATCGCAGACCTTATTTCTCATTTTTCAAGAGGACGCCCAATCTATCAGCCAGAGGCAAAAGGCAGCTGGTGGTCTTAATCCTCACTGTATTTGCGCTCGGCATAATGATTGTGGAGGCTGATGGACAGACACCCGAGCCATGGTGGCGCTGGTGGTATTTTGGGTGGACGGCAGGAGCCATAGTCCATATGTGGTTGAACCGTAAGGCTTTGTTCTCCCACCTTGGCCGGAAATTTACTGTAGCAGGCATTGTCCTTCTGTCAGCTTTAGTTTGTGTTCAGGCAGCAGCTGGCATAATTGGCGCACTCCAATGAGGCTGAAGTCACTTGAGAAGAATGAATGATAAGTTCCATACTACTTGTCTTAATACAGCAAGGCTGGATACCCTTTTCGGAATATCCAGCCTTAGCTTGAGTCCATTATTTCTGTTTCGCCGGGCTTCAGTTCCTCTACCTCCTTCCCGCGAATTTTCGGTATTCGTTAGACGGTCGTCTTGACGGCGGCAGCTTTCTTCTCCCGGGCAGCCTTTGCCTCACGAACAGCCTGGACAATACCGCCGATGTTAAGATACCAAACGAAAGCCGCTGGGAACAGGATTATCGGGATGGCTACTACTAACGCTACTATCATTTCGAACTGCATCTTTTTGGCCTCCTTTTTTATTTCCAATATCATCCTACCATCCCGCCGTTTTGACCGACTTCCGTTACTATGCCTATTTCCAACTGCCAATAACACCTAAAAGTTTGGTATCCGGCCTTCGTTTTATGCTTAGCGGCAGCCGACACAGACTAGGTATAAATACGCATGCATATAAGCCTGATGATAGGTGCGATGGCCGTAGTTTGATACTACGTGAGTACAGAAATGATGGAATTCAAGTTTAGCTTTGTAAGGAATGGTGGTATTACCCGGGTGTATCAATTATAACCAGCTGGCTTCCTTCATCGCTCTCTTCGACATCAATGGCCATGTTTTCAAGGCCGCCGGCCAGTTCACTTTCCACCAGAAGTAGTTTTAAGCCTTCGTACTCGACAACTTCGTCTCCGGGCATGGCAATATCAATGCCCAGGCCGAGTTGTCCCTGTTCATTTGTCCTGAGCCTTAAACACGCCTCAGGGTGTTCAACGTTTTTAGTTAGAATGTCCTTCAACTCTTTTTTGGCTCGTTCAGTTACATCAATCATATCACATGCTCCTTAAAGCTCAATCATCCTCGGACGGCCGCCTGGTAGCTTTTTGTAATGCTTGCCACGCCTCAAATTCCTCTTCACTCAGCGGTTTGCATGACTGTAATTTATTGTTAGCCAGCACTATGGTAAAAAGACTGCGGCACTTCCAGCAGCGATACGGGCCTTCATACAACGTCTGAGCCAGGGACATTTTCCCGACAGATTCACAGTTAGGGCACTTTATCTCTATCATTTTCCACCTTCCTCGGCCATGAAAATCACATCAAGTCTGTTCCAATTCTGCAACAGAAAGATTAAGTTTTACCATTTCTTTGGTTGCCTCGGCTACATGTTCAGGCGTGAAGTACACAGCCGCACCTGTTGCCTGGCGACGCACCATAAATTTACGCGGCTCTCCTGACCAGCTATCCATGATGATATAGTCAACCTTACCCAGAGCCTTATTATCTTTGTCTACCACAGACGTACCATACTCTATCTCCATTTTGTCCTGCCTTTTCACAGAGTCTAATAAGCTTCCTGTATATCAGGAGAGAATTTGATTATAAATGACCGGTGTAATTCTATACCGGCAGCATTGGAAGAAGAGCGATAGGAATAGAATATTCTATTATAAAAGAAAAAGCTGGATTCATCACCAGCCTATGCAACCAATAATCTAACAGAGACAGGATACATTGTCAAGTCTCCGGTGGAGGGTATCAAGATATGCTGATATGCACCATCATCAGGACTTATGTATCTATCGCTGTGGTTCGATAATGACCTTGAGTGATTCCTGAGCACCGGCGACAAGCTGAAAGCCCAGGCCCGTTTCCTCCAGACTCAGACGATGGGTAATCATCTCATGCACCGGCACGCGGCGGGCACGGATGAGCCTGAGGGCCGCCGCATAATCGGCCGGGCTGCCGGCATAGGAAGTGGTAAGCGTTATATCACTGCGCCAGAACAGGTTATTAATAGAGAGGGGAATGGTAACGCCAGGGGCGGTGGGCGCAAATAAAAGAATAGTGCCGCCACGCTCAACCGATGATAACGCCTGACTGACTGCCGGCACGGCACCGGTGCACACAATGACAAGGTCAGCCAGAAGGCCATTGTTCGCTTCACGCAGGTGGTCCAGTGAATACTCATCAGCATTTATAGCCATATCAGCCCCTAATCGCTTCGCGGCCTCCAGCCGGTAGCTGCTGATGTCTGTAGCCACGATGCGGCCTGTGCCCAGTGCACGGGCCAGCTGGATATGGAGCAACCCGGAAATACCACTGCCGATAACGAGTACGGCCTGACCCGGCTGCAGATTTGCCCGCCTCTGTCCCCGCAGGACACATGCCAGCGGCTCAACAAAGGTGGCATCTTCAAAAGACACCTCGTCCGGCAGGGGAAAGACGCCGCGGTCAACGTTTATAGCCGGCAGGCGGACGTACTCGGCAAAGCCACCGGGGTCGAAATTGGTGCGGCGGAGGGTATCGCAGGCAGTATGGTTGCCACTCAGACAGTAGTGACAGGTATTACAGGGCACATGATGGGCGACAGCTATACGGTCACCCACTTTATACCGCTCGACGCCCTCTCCTGCCGCCACGACCTCGCCGGCAATTTCGTGTCCCAGCACCAGCGGCGCCCGGTCAAGGCGATACCACTCCATGACATCGCTGCCGCAGATGCCGCTGGCAACCACGCGCACCAGCATTTCGCCGGGCCCGATTTTCGGTACGGGCATTTCCTCCACGCGCACATCACGGTTGTTATACCACCTGGCAACGCGCATCTTATTATCCGATGACCTACTCATTTTTAACTGTATCGTAAATTTCCTGCGCCTGTTCTGGAGTGGCATTATCATGCACGATGGCGCGTATCGCCTTTATCGCAGCCACCGGATATGCGTCCTGCCAGATATTCCTCCCCAGGTTAACGCCGATGGCACCTTTCTGTATGCCGTCATGAACAAACTCGAATACCTCAAGCTCTGTTTTTGTCCGGGGTCCGCCTGCCATGACTACGGGCACGGGACAGCCCCTCACCACCTTTTCAAAGCCCTCACACCAATAGGTCTTTACTATCCTGGCACCGAGCTCCGCGGCGATGCGACAGGAAAGCGAAAGGTAGCGGGCATCGCGTTTCTCCAGTTCCTTGCCCACGGCCGTAACCGCCATTACAGGTATACCATACTTCTCACCTTGGTCTACCAGCTTGGAAAGGTTCAGCAGTGACTCTTTCTCGTAGTCGGTGCCGACGAAGATAGAAAGGCCCATCGCCGAAGCATTAAGCCGTATAACCTCATCAATATCGGTGGTGATGCCTTCATTAGCCAGGTCAGCCCCGACCATGCTGGTGCCGCCGGACACCCTGAGAATAATCGGTTTGGTGTTATCCGGGGCTATCGACGAGCGCAGCACGCCCCTGGTAACGAAGACAGCATCGGCATAGGGCAAAATCGGCGCCAGTGTTTTGCCCGGCTCTTCCAGCTTCCTGGTCGGGCCCTGGAAATAGCCGTGGTCAATAGGCATAAAGAGGCAACGTCCGTCCGACTGAACTAACTGCGCCAGGCGGTTGGCCATTCCCCATTCCATAAGCAGCTATCCTCCTTTAACATTTACGTTCTAATATCTTTAATTTATGGGATGTACTGAGGTTTGTCAAACAGAGTTCAATAACAGAGGTTATTTTTCTGCCTCACCCCTCCAAGAGTCTTCGACCTGTGTCCCCCTCTCCAAACATGATTATCAAGTGCATTCTCCAATCTACTGTTTGGAGAGGGGGAGATATTTTGAGAGGGATTTATGAAAGAGAAATCCCCCTTGGTCCCCCTTTACCAAAGGGGGATAAACCGAGGGATAAGCCGCTTAGAGTAGTAGGGTAGGCCGAAGATAGAGATTGCTTCGTCGCCTGCGTCTCCTCGCAATGACATGTATGGGGGGGGGATATCTTACAGGACAAGCCGCCGAGGCTACGAGGGCGGGCGGGTGGGAAAAGAATCAAAGAGGCGGGGCGGTGGGTGGAGAGGCTTATTTCTTTCTATCCGCTGCCAGCTTCTTGATAGACTCGACAATTTCAGATGTATGGACGCCCGGACCGAAGATAACTTTAATGCCGATTTTTTCAAGGGCGGGGATATCTTCTTCGGGGATAATGCCGCCGGCCAGCACCAGGACATTATCCATGCCCTTCTGCCGAAGGTTTTCCATAACATCCGAGAAAAGCTCCATGTGGGCTCCGGAGAGACAGCTCAGCCCTAAAACATCGACATCTTCCTGGAGGGCTGCCTCGACAATCATCTCAGGGGTCTGGCGTATGCCGGTATAGATTACCTCCATGCCAGCATCGCGCAGGGCACGGGCCACTACCTTAGCGCCGCGGTCATGTCCGTCCAGACCCGGCTTGGCCACCAGCACCCGTATCATTTCCCGGCTCATCGACTATTACTCTCCCTCGCTTCCGGGCTGGACAAGCTCAACAAGTACCCCGTTTACCGATTTGGGGTGAATGAAAGCGATTTTACCCGCCACCCCATCTCTCCCCTTACGGTCAATCAGGTCTACCCCCTTCCTCTCCATCGCCTCTAATTCAGCATCAACATCATCAACCTCAAAACAAATATGATGAAGACCCTCACCGCGCCTCTCCAGGAACTTGGCAACAGCGCTATCGGGTCCGGTCGGTTCGAGGAGGTCAATCTCCACACCTTCGCCAACCCTGTAAATAGCCTCGTTCACCTTCTGGCAGGGAGCGTCCTCGATAGCGGCTGGTTTTATTCCCAATACACGCTCGAAGAGAGCCATACTCTCCTTGAGATTCTTTACCGCAATACCAATATGGTGAACCTTTTTAATCATCGATTGTATTACTCCTTGCGCATTTTCCCCGGAGGTTTCAGAAAATAAGGAACTCCCTCTGGACACCGAATACTTCACGAAGGGTGTCGCAGATTTCCCCCATTGTGGCATAGGCTTCCACGCACCGAATAAAAGCAGGCATGGTGTTTTCATTACCCCGGGCAACCTTTTTCAGGTTTTCCAGTGCCGAAGCCACATCACCGGCGTTGCGATTCTGCTTAACACTATTCAGTGCGGCTATCTGCTCTTTCGCCTCCCCAGGATTAACCCGGACGAGTCCCTCTATCTTTGAATAAGGTGTAATAAATTTATTCACGCCCACGATAACCCTGCTTTCCGCCTCCACTTCCTTCTGATAACGGTATGAGCTTTCCTGAATCTCACGCTGCTGGAAACCACTCTCGATAGCTGCCAGAGCACCGCCCTGGGAATCGATTTTCTCAATATACTTACCAGCCGCTTCCTCCATATCCCGCGTCAGAGATTCCACCATCCACGAACCGCCCAGCGGGTCGACCGAATCGGCAACGCCGCTCTCATAGGCGAGAATTTGCTGTGTGCGCAGCGCCGCGGTTACGGCTTCCTCGCCGGGGGTGGCATAAGCCTCGTCGTAGGAATTGGTGTGGAGCGACTGCGTGCCGCCGAGTATAGCTGCCAGAGCCTGAATAGACACCCTGACGACATTATTGATGGGCTGCTGGGCCGTGAGAGCGCATCCAGCCGTCTGAGTATGGAAGCGGAGCATACAGCTACGGGGCTCTCTGGCGCCAAACCTCTCCTTCATAATTTTCGCCCAGAGTACTCTGGCTGCCCGGAACTTGGCTACTTCTTCCAGCAGGTTATTATGAGCATCAAAGAAGAAAGAAAGACGGCCGGCAAAATCGTCAACATTGAGTCCCCGCTCTATAGCTGCCTGGACATAGGCAATGCCATTGGCCAGGGTAAAGGCGATTTCCTGCACCGACGTCGACCCGGCCTCACGGATGTGGTAACCGCTGATACTGATGGTATTCCAGCGGGGGAGATTTTGACTGCAGTACTCAAAAATATCGGTAGTTAATCTTAAAGACGGGCCGGGCGGGAAGATATAGGTGCCGCGGGCGATGTATTCCTTTAGGATGTCATTCTGGACAGTGCCGTCAAGTCGAGACAAGTCTGTTCCCTGTCGCCGGGCAAGGGAAATATACATAGCCAGCAGTATCGGGGCGGTGGCATTAATCGTCATAGAAGTGCTGACTTTATCCAGCGGGATGTCCCTGAAGAGAACCTCCATATCATGGAGCGTATCAACAGGCACGCCTACCTTGCCCACTTCACCCCGCGCCAGAGGATGGTCGGAGTCGTAACCAATCTGGGTGGGCAGGTCAAAGGCAATGCTCAGTCCGGTCTGGCCTTGCTCCATAAGGTAGCGGTAGCGGCGGTTGGATTCCTCGGCTGAGGCAAAGCCGGAATACTGCCGCATAGTCCAGAGTCGACCCCGGTACATTGTGGGCTGAATGCCACGCCCGAAGGGATAATCTCCCGGATACCCCGGCGATGCTTCCAGGTCAACTCCCTGAAGGTCATCGCCTGTATAAAGGGGCTGAATTTCAATACCCGAGGTGAGGTTGAATTCGGGCTGCCTCTCCGGAAAACGCTTTAGTGCCGGCTCCAGCATATTTTTTATCCATTCTTCCCTGCGCTTACCGGGCATTACTACCTCCGCTCTCTGTCTATCACTAAGAACAATATCAAAACTGGCGATTTATTACAACCGGTCTTAAAAGAGGCATTACCGTTTACTATCAAAAGCAATACTTGATAAAAAAGGAATATGCCATGTATAATTGGGAAAACGGAACATCTAATTCACATAACGGAACTTAACGTCACAATAGAACGTACTCAATAATATATACTTCCAGCAAGTAAAGCTGACGCCCTGATTGAAAAGCTAAATTCGCAGAAACGCTATTAGAATCACAGCGCCCTGAGCAATCGTCTTTGCGGCTATTCGCCGCACGCAGCGAGGAAAGGAGAAACGATTATGAGTCCTGAAGAAAAAGCGAGCTTTGAGGTCCCGCCACCACCGGTTCCTGATAAAGACATCAGGGAGACAATAACCGCAGATGTCGTTGTACTGGGTGCCGGAATATCCGGACTGACCGCGGCCCTCTCGGCCGCAGAGGCAGGTGCCAAAACTATCCTGCTGGAAAAGGGACCCGGCTACAACTTCCGTGGTCTTCATAATGCCGCCATCGCCAGCAGGATGCAGAAAAAGGCGGGTATTGAAATCGACAAGGGACAAATCATATACACAATAATGGAGACCGCTGCCTACAGGGGTAACCAGAGAGTGGTTAACGTGTGGGCGGATAATTGTGATAGTGTTATGGACTGGCTGCTGGATATGGCTGAAGCTGCCAATATAGAAGTTGCCCTGGATACGACCACCAAGCCATGGTATTTCCCGAATTACCCTGTCATACATGTTTTCGATTCAAATAACTATGGCTGGCAGGCGAGTCTGGCCGAGATGCTGATGAATAACAGCCGGGCGCACGGGGTAGACTTTCGCTTCGAGACTCCCGCGGTGCGATTAATCAGAGAAGGAAAAGGCAGAGTTACCGGTGTTATTGCGCAAAACAAAGCGGGTGAATACATCCAGTTCAACGCCGGCAAGGCGGTAGTCCTCTGTACCGGGGATTACGGGAGTGACCGCAAGATGGTTAAGGAGTATTGCTGGAAAGGCGTGAGTGAGCTTCGCAGCCTGTACCCTGATATGACTAAATTGGCTTATACCAGGCAACAGATTGCTGGCCCCTATGATACCGAACCAAATACCGGCGACGGCCATAAGATGGCTATGTGGATTGGCGCGGCTATAGATGACCCGCCGCATTGTGCGATGCTTTTCGATTACACGGCCTGGGGAGGGGAGTCACTTTTTGACCTGGGCCGTCAGCCATGGCTTTATGTGAACCTGAACGGAGAACGGTTCATGAATGAAGACCTGCCCTGGGGTTATGAATGTTCCCAACTCATGCAACAGCCGGGCAATGTTGCCTGGTCAGTCTGGGACGACAAGTGGAAGCAGGAAGTGCCGATAATGAGGAGCCAGTGCTGTAAAAATATGGGCCCGCCAACCAACCTGTGGCATGACAGGTGGCTCGACGATGCAATCGAAGAGGGGAATGTACTGACAGCATCGACTATTGAGGAGCTGGCGCAGAAGATGGAGGTGCCCGTCGAGAAATTCAAGGCGACCGTAGCCAGGTACAACGAACTGGCGCAGCAAGGTAAAGACCTGGACTTTGGCAAGCACCCCGACCGGTTGACGACTCTTGAGAAGCCGCTGTTTTATGCCTGTAAAATGACGTCTCTCTATCTGGTGATTCTGGGCGGCCTGAAAATTAACACGAGCCTACAGGTACTGGATACAGAGAGAAATGTGATTCCGGGGCTTTACGCGGCCGGGAACGCCTCCGGCTCTTTCTTCGGAAGTCAGTATCCGACCACTATACCGGGCCTCAGTCACAGCCGGGCCTGGACTTTCGGTCGGCTGGCAGGACTGAACGCCGCCTCAGAGAAGGTATAGCGTCAGAATAGGGGCTGACATTCACGGTTGCTTAACAAAACTCGGTTAATGTATAATAACCTGGAACGGAACGGGCAATTCATTTAATGGAACTTAATCGCCAATACGAATATTCACAAGTCATCAACTCTTCACCTTATACAATCTCGTTAATAGAATCACACCGAAGTTAATTTCAAACGAACCGTGAAATGGATATATTCTATACGAAAGGAGGTGCTGAATAAATTAATTGTTAATGTTGGCCATATAATGACAACTTAATTTAATCACAAGAAGGAGGTATGAAAATGAAGAAGGTCCTTGTCGTATTGATGATTGTGCTGGTCAGCAGTCTGGCTTTAGCCGCCTGCACCGAAACAGAGCCGGAACCAGAGCCACAGCCGACTCCAGCACCCGAACCCGAACCGGGGAAAACTTATGAATTAAAACTAAGTACCTGGATACCACCAATGGCTTTACCCGCTGCGGCCATGATAGACCCATGGATTGCGGAGATAGGAGAAAAAACCGGGGGCAGGGTGGAAATAACCCATTATTCTGCCTCTTCATTGGGTGCCCAAGACGACCATTACAGTATGGTTGTGAACCGTCAGGCTGATATTGTCCTGTCTGGTGGACAGGCGGGCGTTATGCTGCGTAATAATGTCAGCGCTTTACCGTTCCTGTATACCTCTGCTGAAATGGGGGGCTGGGTACACTGGAAATTGATGGAAAAATATATGATGGATACCGACCTGAAGGATGTCAAACCCCTCTGGTTAATCCCCGTTGCTCCGGACAACCTGTGCAACAATGGCAAGCAGGTTAAGAGTATGGAAGACTTGAAAGGTCTGAAGCTGGCAACCGGCCAGGATATAGGGCTGGATACTCTGGAAGCATTAGGTGCAACGGCCACCTACATACCGTCAGGAGAAATGTACACGGCACTTGAGACAGGTATAGTAGATGGCCTGGCGACCAACTGGGAGAAGGCATTTATTTTCCATGAATTCGAGGTAACGAAGTACCGCACCGGCAATATCAATATGTGGGTCAATATAATGCCGATGTACATGAACCTTGATGCCTGGAACGAACTACCCGAGGACATCAAGAAGGTGTTTGACGAAACAACGGGACTGGCTTTCTCACAGCGCTGTGGCGCCATGTTTGATGAAGAGGACCAGAAGTTCCTTGGCATCATTGGAGGGCACGATGCCGAAGTGGGTAATCCTCCGGTTTACTACATTACCGACGATGAAAGGGAACGGTGGGTGGAAGCTACTACCGTCGTCCGCGATGACTGGATAGAGGAGAATGAAGACAAGGGGATACCTGCCAAGGACATCCTGGAGGAAGCTTACGCTCTGGCGAAAGAGTTTGCCAAATAAAGAGAATTTTAGATGTGGCTGAGAACAGGCAGTTTTCTTAAAAAGCTACTTTTTAAGGTAGGGAACTGGGCTATTGTTGCTATGGCACTGGTAATGATTCTTGTCGTGCTCATGGTAGTCGTAGATGTTACCTTACGCCGTGCGTTCAATAACCCCCTGGGATTCAGCTACGAGCTCATGGGATTCGGACTTGTATTTGTGGTCTGGGGCTCAATTCTGTACAGCACCGGCCGGGAAAGGCACATAAGCGTTGACGTGCTGGTAGCCCGTTTCCCGGAACGAGTAAGAAACTTCCTCAGGCGTGCATTTGACGTTGTCAGTTCGCTGGTATTGCTTGCTATTGGCTGGCAGAGCATAGTCTACGCACTGCAGCAGCAGAGAATGCATGCCGAGTCCCAAATACTGGACATCCCAATCTATCCTTTTATTTTCGTTGTGGCCTTCGGTGCCATATGGGCAGGCCTTATGCTTTTTGTCAGGTTTATTGATGCCGTAAGAGGCAAGGAGGAGCTATGAGTGCCGGCCTGGTAGGCGCCATAGGCCTGGGGCTTTTTTTTATACTCCTCTTTCTAAACATGCCCATTGGCATTGTCATGGCCATCGTTGGATTCATAGGATTCAGCGTCATCCGGGGCTGGGATGCGGGACTCTCAGTGCTCAGTATTCAGGCTTTTCGAACGGCTTCGGACTTCAATCTTGGTGTCATACCACTCTTCATCGCTATGGGCTTTCTCGCTATGCGCCTGGGGTTAAGTACGGACCTGTTCTACGTTATGAACAAATGGCTGGGGCACGTCAGGGGAGGCCTGGCCATGGCGGCTACAGCGGCCTGCACGATATTCGGGGCCATATGCGGTGATGCCGTAGCCACAGCCGCCGCCATAGGAACGATAGCTCTCCCTGAAATGCGTAAGTACAAATACAAGGATGTACTATCGACGGGTATCCTCGCTTCAGCGGGCAATCTGGGCTTGCTGATACCTCCCAGTCTGGCATTTGTTATCTACGCCATAATAACCGAACAGTCTATAGGCGTACTTTTTATAGCTGGCATATTCCCCGGAGTACTGCTCGCCGTCCTTTTCATAGTCTCGATTATAGGTTGGTGTAAGATTGATCCTTCGCTGGCCACGCCTTCTCCCCGAGCCACCTGGGGCGAAAGGTTCAAGTCAATTCGCTATATCCTGGGCAGTTTCCTGCTGATTGTACTGGTACTGGGAGGCATCTACGGCGGCCTGTTCACACCGACCGAAGCCGCCGCTATCGGTGTCTTTGGAGCGCTCGTAATCGGGTTCATATTCAGGCGCCTGACATGGCAGGCTTTTTCAGGCGGTATTGGCGATACGGCCCTTCTGACGGGTAAGCTGTTTCTTCTTATCATCGGCGCCATGATTTTCACGCGATTTGTTACAGTTTCGGAGATACCACTAAACCTGTCGGAAGGTATTGCCGCGCTTGAGCTTCCACGTTTCGTTATTCTGGTACTCACACTGATAGTCTACATCATCCTCGGTTTCGTCGTGGATATTATTCCTATCGTCCTGATTACAGCACCGGTCCTCCACCCCGTGCTTGTTAATATGGGTTATGACCCCGTCTGGCTTTCCGTCCTCATCGTCATGACAATATTAATGGGAGGCATAACCCCGCCGGTGGGAATCGTGGTCTATGCGCTTTCTGGAATGATAAAGGATGTACCCATATTTACCATTTTCAGAGGCGTATTCCCGTTCCTGGCATCAATGATTATTTGCCTGATTCTTCTCATTGCTTTTCCTGATATCGTGCTATTTCTGCCCAATCTGATGAAACCAGGATAAGCCTGTTGCACTAAACCGGCATTAGTTTTTAATCAATACTCGACGAAATAATAAGGGGGGCTAATATAGCCCCCCTATTGTATGCTACCGAAATCACTTCTATTTTAAATTTGTAGACTGTCACCGTTTATAGAGTCTGTTTATATCTGTGTAGTTCCCTGAACCCAGGCATTAAATCGAAGTCCGGAAGCCGGGTCATACTCTCTTTCGAACGCTTCTGGATATCGCTGCTTCCATTCTTCCATCTGCTCTGTACTGACCTTTTCCACCTCAATCAAGTAACCGCTCGTAGCCTGCCCGACGCAGTTTGTAGAGGTAGTACCTTCGGGAGATATCAGATTAATGGCACCACCCCGGTCTAGATCTCCGGGTATTATCCAGTCACACCTTGCCCCGTGGTCCATATAGGCAACTCCGGGCATCAGCCTTTCGGTTACGCAGGCACCACCGAGGACAGCGCCCCTCTCGTTGAAGACCTTAACGATATCGCCATTCTTAATGCCTCGCCTGGCTGCCTCATCTGGATTAAGCCACAGGGGCTCGTACATGTAGCCGTCCAACCCCATGACCTTGCATGTCGGAATTTCCCTTGTCCACGATATATCGTCACACTGAGCATGCAATCTCCACCTGGGGTGATTGGACATTAACAGCAGGGGATACCTCCTGGCCCTTTTGCTGGAAAGCCTTTCATCATGCATTACGCTCTTTTCAATCCAGTGCGGTACCGGCGGCCTCTCCCTGTCATCCGGGAAGTACCGGGCTATTCTCTCTGAATAGAACTCCAGCTTTCCTGACGGCGTTCCCAGGGGATTGGCTTCGGGGTCCTTGTAGAAATTTGCCAGGCCGGCCAGGTCTTTTTCCCAATCCGGTGCTGTTGGGACGACGTAATACTGCTTTTCTTTAAGCTCCTCCCAGCTGACCAGCCCCTGAATGTTTGAGTTTTCATAGCCGTATTTTATCCATTCCTCTACCGTCTTACCTCTGGTAAATTCTCCATACAGGCCAAGTTTTCTGGCTACTTCGCATACTATCTCGTAGTCGCTCCTGGACTCGCCAACGGGCTCGATACTTTTTCCTTCAAGGAAGATACTGAAGAACTGTGAATCACGGTCTATGCCAAAATCCTGTTCTTCTAATTTGGTGTTAACCGGCAATATTATGTCGGCTAGCAGAGTATCGTTCTCAAGCCACTGGTGCTGGACGACAATGCATTCGAGCTTAGGGTTCTGGAAGGCCTCTATAGTATCGTTGCCGCCATTCCAGCAAGTCGTACGGCATGGAGTATCACTCCAGACCATGTGTATTTCCGCGCCGCCCTCTTCTTCCGATATGGGATAGGTGTATTTCTTAAACTGGTCTTCAGTCGGGCAGACCTGTGCCGAGCTGCCGTACCAGTTGATAGGCTCATCACTGAGAATAGCCTTTTGAATAAGCGTCTTCGGCAGAACCTGTGGTGGAGGAGGGAAGAACCATCCATAGTAGGAACCCTGTCTGGCCGGAGTCTCGGTTGGCATTGCCACGGCTCTGGGGAACCCTTTCCACCAGCTCTGCTGGTGGACTCCAGGTTTCCCAAGTCCCTGCATACCCAGCAATATAACTTCCAATCTGGCGGGCTCACTTGAGTATGGCCCGCGGATATAGGAACCGCCGAAGGAGTGTATTATAGAAGTGGTTTTCACGGCGAATTCCCTGGCCAACGCCTTAATCGTCCATTCCGGCACACCGCATTTTGGCGAAGCCCACTCCGGTGTCTTGGGGATGCCATCTTCCTTACCCGTAACATAATCTGAGAATTGTTCAAAACCGACGGTATGCCTGGCCACATAGTCCTTGTCGTAAGTGCCTTCGGTTATCCAGATATAGGCTATAGCGAGTTGCAGAGCCGTATCCGTGTTGGGCAGTACTGGTATCCATTTATCGGCATGAACGGCGGCTCCATAGTTCAGGTCGGGACATATGTATATTTGTTTTATACCGGCTTTTGACCAGAAATAGCAAAGCTGACTCGGTAATCCCGCCAGATAAAAGTAGGGGGTAGTTTCCGGGTCACACCCCCAGAACAGCAGCATTTCAGCATTTTCAGACATATCCTTGACTATATTGGTCTGCGGGTCCATCAAACCCACGGTCTTGTCCATTCCCCAGACATGCTTGGCCCCCCAGTACCATCCCTCCCAGCTATCCGGGCTTCTCTGCTGAAAGGTGCTGCCCCCCAGAAGCTTGAGAAACTCGTACTGGCAGCCATGGGCGGCGTGCACGATTTTGGATTCTCCGTGTCCATCTCCCTGTGCCAATATGGCATACGAACCGTATTCCGCTTTTATTCTTTTTATCTCGCCGGCTATTATATCTGTCGCCTCGTCCCAGGTAATTCTCTTGAACTTGCTCTTACCTCTATTCTGCGGGTTTCTCTCCCCATTCGGATCCCAATCGACCCTCTTCAGGGGGTATTTAATCCTGTTAGGAGAGTAAACGCGCTTTTTATAGGCAAGATTGAAGGGAGGCTGAAAGATTTTCATAGACGGTTTAAAGGTATTGCCACGCACCTCAATCTTCCAGGGATTGAATTCTTTCTTGTCGTATTTCCAGTCCAGATGTAATGGCCTTATCCTGACTATTTTGCCGTTTTTAGTGTCAATAGCGGCGGGCATAGCTCCGTGACCGCCGAGAGCCATCCCTTTAATAAACGTCTTGACTGCCCCTTCCGAAACCGGAGACGCTACGTGCCCGGTTTTACTGCGAGCTTTCAATCTATCTTCCTCATCTGACATTATAATCAGCCTTTCTATTGTGTCCTTGAATAGGTCGCTAGAGAAATGATGGACATTTCCCTCTTCGTACCGAACAGCCGGGGGACGAAAAGTCCCCTCCACCTTTAACAAGAATATCCCGTTATCGGTTTATTCACCGGTAATGGGGTGTTTGTAGTGATAAGGGACATTATTAATAAAGTCGGGGTAAGGGTGGAACGCTGTCGGCGGCGCGTCCGCATCGGGAACAGGCATCCAGCCCATTAGCGGTAAGTTCAGCCACCCGTCTTCGATGGGAGAGCAGAAGGTGTTATTCCAGTGCAGCAGTGAGAACTTCCACCTGCCATCCTCTTTGACATACTTATTCTCGTAATAACCGTGCAGCCACTCCTGCCTGGCGAAAGCACCGTACGGCTTGGATTCACATAGCCAGGTCTGCCATCTTCCCCGGGCGGACTTGCCGTCGGGCGAAACGTCAATAACCGCGCCAATCTGCATGACGATGAACTGCATCCAGGCCGGGGAAGGACCTCTATCTTTACCTCCTATCATGTCTGCATATACCCTTTTTACCCCCTTCTTGCCGTAGAAGACGCCGTGATCGACTATCTCCACGGACTCGGTGTTATCGGAGAACAAATCGACAATCTCGCCCCACATGTTGGTATCGAAATAATAGCCATATGTCCTCTGAAGGTGCTCAATCTCCTGGATGTCCTCCTGGAGCTGTACCTGCTTTTCCAGTTCTTCAAGATTCATAGTTCACCACCTTTTTTATTTACTCGCCGGTAACCGGGTGTTTAAAGGGATAGGGAACGTGATGTCCTGACGGATAGGGATGATAGGCCGTCGCCGGGGCATCGGCGTGGGGAAACGGCGTGTCCGATAGCCTGGGGACCTTGAGGAACCCCCTCTCGAATGAGGTCCAGTACGTGATGTTCCAGTGCAGCTTCTTGAAATACCACTTCCCGTTTTCCTTGATATATTCGTTGTCATAGACCCCGAACTGCCAGGTCTGCTTCTTCGTACCGCCGAAAGGCCGGCATTCGAACGACGGGGTATACCAGCGTCCCGTGGCGGCCTTTCCGTCCGGGGCTACGTAGATAACGCCCTGCGACTGCATGACCTCAAAAAACATCCAGCCGGGGCGCTTCACACCTACCATACCGGCATACATCCTGACGACTCCCTCCTTCCCCCGGAACACCCCGTGGTCGGTGACTTCAACCGACTCCGTATTCTCGGAGAAAAGGTCGATTACCTCCTGATACATCCCGGTATCGAAGTAGTAACCGTACATTTTCTGAAGGTTTTCTATCTCCTGAATATCTTCAAGGAGAGTTACCCGCTTTTCCAGCTCTTCAAGATTCATGACATATCACCTTTTTCTTATTGTCCGGTAATAGGATGCTTGAAATGAACCGGGAAGTGATACCCGAACGGATAGGGGCGCCAGGTAGTGGGCGGAGCATCCGGAGGTACTTCTAAGCTGGGGCCGTTATGGCCGACAACCGGGGTCTTGAGCCAGCCGTCCTCGTACGGCGTGCGGAAATTAAGGAAGAAATGGAGTTTTTTAAACATCCACTTGCCATCCTCCTTGACATACTCGTTCTCGTAAATGCCGTGAGCCCACAACTGCCTGAGTTCCCCCTCATGCAAGGTCAGCGTAGGCCGGGCTTCCGCAAAGAAACCGTACCAGCGGCCTTTAGCGGTCTTGCCGTCAGAATCAACCGTGACCACGCCCTGAATCTGCATACCGATGGACATGTAGCCAGTCCTGGGTTTGGCGTCCTTGCCGCCCTTGAGAAGGTCGATGTAATACCGCCTGACGCCTTCCTTGCCCTTATAGACGCCATAGTCACATTCCTCTACTGACTCGGCGTTATCACTGAAAAGGTCGACGACCTTCTCCCACTCCTCGTAGTCGCGATAGTAGCCGTAGATTCTCTGTAACCTCTCTATCTGCTTTATGTCATCCAGTCTTTGTATTCTCGCCTGCAATTCTTCCAATGTAGCCATGAAATCCTCCTCTTATTTTTTTAGAATGTATATAAAATGTATATAATATAAAATATACCCGGGAACGGCGGCGAAGATTACCTTACCAGATTCTTCAAAGCCTGTTCATCGGTAATAACAATGCGGCGGCGCTCCAGCCTTATGGCCCCTTTCTCCTCCATAACCCGCAGAGACCTGTTGACCACTACCCGGCTGGTACCAACCATGGCCGCCAGGTCCTGCTGCGTAAAATGTGGTAACAGACCCTGTCCGGCATCGGATTGCTTAAGAATCAGACGAGCTAAACGGCTGATAACCTGGTCAAATGATAGTACCTCCACCAGAGACGAATCACGGCGGACCTTAGCCGCCAGAACTCCGGCCACATTCAGAGCTACCCTGGGAAATGCCGTGAAGAGAGCCTTCACATCTTTTTTGGTTATGGCGTAGAGACGTACAGGAGTCATCGTTAGCATATCCATAGCGCACGCGCCGCCATCAAAGGTTGATACATCGTTAAGCGATTCCCCGGTGGAAGCTATATTCAGAATCTGTTCTTTTCTGTTAGCTGACCTTTTGTACACTTTCACCGCACCGGAAGCTATCAAATACATATATTCGGACTGGTCGCCTTCAAGCAGTAGAGTCTGCCCTTTCTCGATTCTTTTCTCAAAGGCGATATACTTACTGACCTCCTCAAGCTCATCCGGAGTAAGGCCAGCAAAGTATTGCATTTTAGCCAGTATTTTTAGATTAACCGCCATGTTACATCAGCTTAATAAAGGGCAAATATTCACATAACGCTTAAGACATAATGTAAGTAACTTAAGCGGTTTTGTCAAACCGAAGCTGAAATTCGATACATGATAGTTAAAAAAACGTCCTAATACCAAGTAATTATACCAAACTTTTTAAAAAAAGGTATTGACAATATGTGTAACTGATGTTACTATGTTACATAAGTTACACATTAATTATTATCGCATATTTCATGGATTTCACTACGCATACAAATATAAATCGATGCTCTGCTTTTCAATTAATTGTTCATATGCATAATATATACCATATTGTCAAGGAAGGACACAAACGTACATGAGATGGGGAATGGTCATAGACTTAAGCAAGTGCATGAGGTGTCATGGCTGCGTAGCCGCCTGCAGGGTCGAGCACTTCCTTCCTCTCGGCATAACCTGGTCAAGGTTGATTGCCTGGGAAGAGACAGCCGAAGAAATGACGACGTACCCGGTGCGGTGCAACCACTGTAAGGATGCGCCCTGCGTCAAGGTCTGCCCTACCAATGCCACGCAACAGCGAGAAGATGGGATAGTCTGGGTTGACCAAGACAAGTGCGTTGGCTGCCGATATTGCATAATCGCCTGTCCTTACCAGAACAGGATTTTCCTCTCAAAGGACAAGGATACGGGATATTTCCCCGGCTACGAACTGACTGAGTTTGAAAAAGCCGGCAAGCGGTTATACCCCCACACTGTCGGTACGACGGAGAAGTGCAATTTCTGCATGGAAAGGATTGATGCCGGGCTGGCGAAGGGACTAAAACCGGGAGTAGACCGTGAAGCCACGCCTGCCTGCGTCAATACCTGCCCGGCCAGGGCACTTACCTTCGGTGACCTGGACGACCCTGAAAGCGAAGTAAGGCAGCTTATACGCAATAGTAGAGGATTCCAGCTTCATCCCGAATATGATACCGACCCTTCAGTATATTACATCGATAAAGGACGGAGAGGAGCCTGAAGATGGCATTACGTCAGTGGATGGTAAACCACGAGTGGATGGTGAAACCCACCCCGCAGACTGAATGGATAGAGCGTAAGGGTATACTGGTCTGGGTTGCCGAGGTATTTACGTCGCTTGGTGCCGGCCTCTACCTGATTTCGTTATTTTACAGTAACTGGTGGGGCATGCTGGTTGCCTGGCTTATCATCATGTTCTTGAAATTGCCGCCGCACCTTATTTACTTCGGCAAGCCGCTCCGTTTCTGGCGAACAATACCGCCCTTTACCGATGCCTGGAAGACTTCCTGGTTTACCCGGGGCATTACTTTTACCATTTTATTTGGCAGCATTGTTTTTATACAGCTTGTTGTTACCTACCTGGCTATAAATGTCTTCCCCGGTACCGCCTGGGACGCCTGGGATATCGTGTTCAGGGTACTGGGCGGCATAGCTGCCTTCCTCGTGGGCATATACAGCGGTTTTATCATGAGCTACTGCCGGAGTATTCCCTTCTGGAATACGGCCATGCTACCCCTGATTCTGCTCCTCGCCGGCGTCGCTGACGGGTTTGCCCTGATGCTGGCCGTCGGCCTGGTGGATACCTCTGTAAATATCGCAGCCGTCGAGACCGGCAGCCGTATTGTGTTGATTGCTAACATCATACTGATAATTGTATATCTCTGGAATGCCACTTACACCTCAAAGACGGCTAAATACTCGGCAATGCTCCTGGTGAGAGGGAGACTGGCCATACCTTTCTGGGTAGGCGTCATTATCCTTGGCATCATCATACCATTAGCCATATCAGTTTCCAGTTACTTCGCCGGCGAAGCCTCGGTTCCGTTATTAATCACCGCTGTTGTATTGCATACACTTGGTGCGGTCGCTCTCAAGTATGTCCTGCTGAAAGCCGGCATACATAATCCGATACTGCCGGTGACCACATCTGCTTACCATTAAGGATTTTGAGGAGCTATTAAATGGGTGAAAAGAAGATAGTCAAGACCACCTGCAAAGGCTGCCACGGCGGCTGCGGCGTCCTGGTTACGGTTGAGGACGGCGTTATTATTCACGTAGAAGGAAATCCGGAGACCCCGACCAGCGGTACGATGTGCGCCAAGGGACTATCGTCCTTACAGCACATTAACAACCCGTACCGGCTTAAATATCCCCTGAAAAGGACTGGTAAAAGAGGTGAAGGGAAATGGCAGAGGATAAGCTGGGACGAGGCGCTGGATACCATTGCCCAAAAGATAAACGAAGCCAGGGAGAAATACGGTCCGCATACCATAGCGGTATCCCAGGGAACCGGCCGGGGCTGTAACCGCTATATTCACCGTCTGGCCCGGTCCATAGGTTCCGGCAACACGATAACCCCGGGCTATATCTGCCACAGCCCGAGGCTGGGTATATACGGACTGGTAACGGGCTACGGCCGGCTTTACTGTGACTACCACGGCTGGGGAGGGGAATACCCCAAGACGCAAATAGTCCTGGCCAAGCAACTGGAAATAAGCAGTGCCGACGGTGAAATGGCGTATTATTTCATGAAATCACTGGACCATGTGAAGAATCTGATTGTTATCGACCCCAGGGCAACCGCCATGACCTCAAGGGCAACGGAGTGGCTGCAAATCAGACCCGGCACCGACGCTGCCCTGCTCCTCGGCATGATGAATGTCATCATCAACGAGGGGATATACGACAAGGAGTTTGTCGAGAACTGGACATACGGTTTCGACGAACTAAAGGAAAGGGCACAGGAGTACCCTCCACAAAAAGTGGCCGAAATTACCTGGATTCCCGAGGAAAAAATCATAAACGCCGCCCGCCTGTTTGCCATAGATACCCCGGGGACTATTCAGGTCGGCAGTTCCATAGAAAGACAGGCCAACTGCGGCCAGACCATGAGAGCCGTAGTTGACTTACTGGGGATAACCGGCAACATCGAAAGACCGGGCAGCATGATGAGCTGGGTACTGCCGGATACCGGTCTGATGGAAGACTTCATCTTTGAAATTCCCATAACGGACGAAATGAAGAACAGAATAAGAGGTGGCGATACATATAAAATGGGCGCTGCCCGCACCTCCCACTCCGATACCGTAATTAAGGAAATAGTGGAAGACCATCCCGATAGAATAAGGGTGTGGATTGCCATAGCCGGGCAGCAGATAGTCCACCTGGCGAATACAGGGTACGTGATAAAAGCCTTCGAAAAGGAAGACCTCTTCCTCGTCCAGCTTGACCATTTTATGGGGCCGCAGGCAGAACACGCCGATATAGTGCTGCCGGCAGCTCACTGGCTGGAAATGGATGATATTTTTGACATGCACCCTCGCTTTATGATTGAAGCCATCAACAAGTGCGTCGAGCCTCCGGGCGAGGCCTGGCCGGATAACAAGGTGGCTCTGGAGATAGGTAAACGGGTGGCTCCTGAATACTGGCCCTGGAACACCGTGGAAGAGATGCTGGATTATCAACTGAGGCAAGGGAAAATAACCTGGAAGGAATTCAGCGAGAAGGCGGTTGTGGCCAGGACAGGCAGGGAGCAGGTCTACTATAAATACAAGACGGACTACTGGAGGCAGGGGGGTGGTTTCCCCACCCCTACCGGAAAGCTGGAGCTATATTCAACAGTCCTTCAAGGTCTGGGTTACGACCCGCTGCCGTACTTCGTCGAGCCAGGCGAAAGTCCCTCTTCCACACCAGAACTGGCCGAAGAATACCCCTACGTCCTTACCAGTGGGTACCGTCAGCCGTTCTACTTCCTCAGTCAATACCGGAACATACCGTGGCTGAGAAGCTTCGGGGTTTACCCGATTGCCCAAATCAACCCCGATACAGCCGAAAAGCATGGGATAAAGGATGGCGACTGGATGTGGATTGAATCACCAAGGGGCCGCATCAGACAGGTAGCCCGGGTGTTCCCCGGCATTGACCCCCGCGTGGTTATGGCGACAGGCAACTGCTTCTACCCCGAGGAACCCGCTCCGCTCCACGGACTGACCATATCCAGTCCCGATGTTCTTACTTCCAATGAGCACTTCGACCCGATGTACGGCGCGCCCGACCTCACCTGCTTGCTGTGCAAGATATACAAGGTGGAGAAGGAAGACATGAAAGACCTGCCGAGAGGGGCATACAGGTTGCAGGGGTATGAAGGCGATATTGGCATGGTTCCCTTCGGGCAAGAGGGCAAAATACGCAAGAAGAAGGCTGCATAAAAGTGGGTAACCCTGAAAAATTCGATGTCATCGTTGTTGGCGCCGGTCCTGCCGGGACAACGGCCGCCTACGTCCTAGCCAGGGCAGGAGCGGAAGTCCTGCTGGTGGAGCGTGGGGCGCACCCCGGAGCCAAGAATGTCTTCGGCGGCATCCTTTACACCCCCATCCTCAACCGCCTCATACCCAACTTCTGGGAAGAAGCGCCCGTAGAGCGCCATATTAAAGGACTGAGAATATACATCATCTCAGAGAATAACGCGGTGTCTGTCGGCGTGGAGAGCGAGGAGAACAACCAGCCACCCTACAATAATAGCTTTACCGTATACCGATCCAAGTTTGATAGCTGGTATGCCCGGAAGGCCCGGGAAGCCGGGGCGATGCTTATCACCGATACGGTGATTGATGATTTGCTGTGGGAAGGCAACAGGGTCGTCGGCGTGAAAGCCAGGGGAGAAGATGGTGAAGTCTATGCCGATGCCGTTATTGCGGCTGACGGCGTCAATTCTCTCCTCGCTAGGAAAGCCGACCTGAGGAAGGAGTTCAGGCCGCGCCAGGTATCTCTGGGTATGAAAGAGGTAATTGAGCTTCCCCGTGAGGTAATCGAGGAGCGCTTTAACCTCAGCGGCAACGAAGGTGTCGAACTGAAATACATAGCCGGCGACGCCACGAAAGGTATCTGGGGCGGCGGCAATATCTATACGAACCTGGATACTCTATCCGTAGTCACCTGGATAAGCGTTGAGCCCCTGACGGCAGGCCGGTACAAAGCTACGGAACTAATGGAGCATTTCAAGGAGCACCCTTTCGTCAGGAACTATCTCAAGGGTGGCAAGACCGTGGAATACCAGGCGCACCTGGCCCCGGACGGTGGCTATGATTTCACCCCGAAGTATTACACCGGCGGACTGCTTATCGCCGGCGATGCGGCCCGTTTTCTCAACGCCTCAATACATTATGAGGGTACCAACTTCGCCATGGCTTCCGGCGAGGCAGCGGCGAAGACGGTACTTGAGGCCAGGAAGAAAGGCGATTACTCTGAGAAAAGCCTTTCCCGCTATCAGAAGCTTTTAAGCGAAAGCTTTGTCATGAAAGACCTGAAAAGGTACCGGAAACTGAACCGCTTCGCCGAGGCGTATCCCGAGTTCTTCAATGGCTACTTCGACGCGATAACCCAGATAGCCACCGACTATTTTGCCGTGAATGAGATGCCCAAGCGCCGGCATGAATTCGGAATGCTCAAAAGATTCCGGGCGAACCTGCGTGATTATTATACCCGTGATAATGCCGTCTTGAGACGCCGCAACAGACTACAACGATTTATCTCTAGAATGTGTCCAACCGTAAGTTTCCTCTGGAAGTGTTTGAAGGGAGCGATAGCCTTTATATGAAGACCGACGATAAGTTAGCCTTGAACTTATTTCATGTTGGCAATGAACCGCATATAAAAGTGGACCAGGAAGTATGCCGCCGGTGCCCACATAAACTATGCACCTATATATGCCCCGCGGAAAACTATACTCTGAATGATGATGGCAATGTCGTCTTCTCCTGGGAAGGTTGCCTGGAATGCGGAACCTGCCGCATCATCTGCGACCAGGGAGCGATAGTCTGGGAATACCCCATGGGCGGGTACGGCATCAGCTACAGGTTCTGATGATGAATTCGATTAAAGTAAGTGCACCAGCAAATGTTCGCCAGGATGCCCTAACGCTGACCGGCTCAGGCCAGGGGCTTGCTGTCCGGCATGCGTCGAGCTTTAAGTACAGGCTGTCAGGCTTTGTGACTATAATCCGGCCTGCCTTTTTTATTTTAACACCGCTAAACGCTGCCAGCGCCGCCGTACTGGCATCGGGAGGCTACCCTTCGCTCACGGAGTGTCTCCTCGGCTTCTTGGCCGTAGCCTTTGCCTCATGCGCCGTCAATGTCTTTAACGATTACATGGACCGGGAGAGGGACAGGCATATCTGGCCGACCCGCGCCATACCATCGGGTAGAGTAAGACCCAGCGAAGCCTTACTGGTGGTAATAGCATCGTTTGCCATCAGCCTGGCTATAGTCTGGCTGGTTTTTAATCCGCTGACTTTCTCTATTCTTCTTCTGGCGATTATCCTGGGCGGCTTTTACTCTATCTACCTTCGCGACAGGGTCGGCTATCTATCACTACCGCCCATCGTGGGGCTGATTTACCTGGGGGGCTGGGCAGCGTTCTCCCCGGAAACACTGTTTAGCAGTTTCCTCCCCTGGTATCTTTATATCCTCGGTGTTGCCTGGCAGACAGCCCATATCATGATTTATTATCCCACGCACATAATGCCAGATGCCGGGCATAAGCCGGATATCAAGGCGCCGCCGGCGCTCTTCTTCAAGCCTTCGCCGCAAGCTGCCGTGAAAATTGGAGTAGTTTTCACCTGCCTGACATTGATACTAAGCATATTACTGGTCTTTTTAGCTCCTCTGGGCATTCTCTACCTCATTCTGGTGATAGCTGCCGGTACTTACGCCCTGATTGGCGGGTTGAGGTTATATAAGGACACCCTGAACAAGGGTAAAGAACTCAGGGCTTTCACTGCCCTTACAATATTCCGGCTGGTAATTTCAGCAGCCATATTGCTGACTATTTTTCTAGCTCAAATATAAAAAGTGACACAAGCAACTAATATAATTAAGAGCAATATTATGAACAGGTCAGATTCATTAGCCAGAAAAAAAGCCGAGCTACAGTCGAGAGGCGTGAAAATTCCCCAGGAACTGACAGGTGAACTGGAAACAAGGTGCAATGTCCCATCCATTAAAACCGGGAGAATGGTCTTATGCCTTGAATCGCCTGAAAATAAGGGCGAGCTGGTCCCGGCTTTTATCGTCAACGGGAAACGAGTATCGGCATCACCCTTTCACCTGGTCAGGAATGGCTCCAACCGGTATGAAGTCTGGAAGGATGACGAGAAGTACACAGATATCACATTGCTGCCGCGTCCGGAATTTTATGACAGCATTACCGGTAGCGGCATTCCCGGGCACAAGCTGGCGGTGGTCGTGGGGCCGGGACACTTACGCTCGGTGGTGAACCAACGTTGTTACTATCACCAGACAGGCGAGGCATGCCGATTTTGCGCCATACAGCACTGGTGGGACGCAAACATCGAGAAAGCCCTGCCAGAAATCGCTGATACCGTTGCGGCAGCGGTTAACGAAGGAGTGGCACAGCACGTGTCTCTAACAACGGCCACCCTGAACACCGAGGGCAAGGGACTTGAACACCTGGCGGAGACGGCTAAGTTGATACAATCAAGGGCAAACATCCCCATCATGCTTGAGTTTGAACCAATTGATGATTATTCCCTTCTTGATTCTCTCCTGAAGGAGGCGAGACAGGCGGGTGTCACCACTGTCTCCTGCAACATTGAATGCTTTGACGAGAGCCTCCGTCAGGAGGTGATGCCGGCGAAAGGCAAGATTCCCGTAGCCACGTATATCAGCACCTGGGAAAAATGCCTTGAGATATTTGGTGATAATGAGGTGTTCACCGTGGCTGTTGCCGGCATTGGTGAAGAAGACGAATCAATTCTGAAGGGTGTTGAAATAGCCGCCTCTCACGGGGTAATGACATTTCTGGTGCCGCACAGTCCGGCTATAGGCGCTGCCTATGAGGATATGGAGGCACCGGGGGCTGACAGGATGATTTCACTCTACGAGCAGGCAGTAGGCATCTATAGAAAACACGGACTGGACCTGTGCGCCTGTAAGGCCGGCTGTGTCCGGGGCGGCGGTTTCAGCGCTATAAAGGATGTGGCCAGATTCGGAACCCGGTAGAACTATATAAAGTGTATCAGGTAAGCGGAAACAGAGTTAGTTAAATGCAGGAGGGAAATACGTTATGTCGAACATGGCAATAAAAACTTACACGGATGAAACTGGTGTACTGGGCAGGATAAAGATCGAGCTCCAGGCGAACGGGGTGCTCGTTCCGCCGGAACTACAGGACGAACTTGAAAGGGAGTGGAACGCACCGGCTATAAAGAGGGGAAGATTCGTCTTCCTTCTGGAGCAGCCGGTAACCGGCTTATTTACCACTGTCCTTATAATTAACGGCAAATTTTCCAAAAAAACACCGTTCCACGTGGTCAAGGCCGACTCGGGCAGGTATGAAATCCGGAAGAATGGCAGAAAATACACGGGTATCACCATGATGCCCCGCCCCGAGTATTATGACATGACCACCAGTGACGGTATCCCGATGAGCGATGTCGCCGTTATCGGCGAACCCGACCACCTCCGCTCCGTACTGAATCAGCGGTGCGGCTACCAGAGAATCGGCAAAGGCTGCAAGTTCTGCGCCATAGAGAGCTGGTGGGCGGGCTACATGGACAAGACCCCCGCTCAAGTCGCCGAGGTCGCTGAAGCCGCCTATAAAGAGGGTATGGCGAAGCACGTAACCCTCAGCACCGGCACCAAGCTCACCCGCGGCAAGGGGCTGGAAGATATAGTGGAGGCAGCCAGGCTCATACACAAGAAGGCTGATGTTACCATGACGCTTAATTTCGAGCCCCTGACTGATTATGTTATGCTTGATTCGCTTCTGCGTGAGGGTAAAGCCTGCGGCGCTACTACCGCCCTGTGCAACATCGAGTGCTTTGACGAGAGTCTCCGGGAAGACATCATGCCTATGAAGGGTAAGAACACGATAGACGACTACAAGAGAGTGTGGGCGAAATGCCTGGATGTGTTCGGGTACAACGAGGTCTACACCATGGCCATTGCCGGACTCGGTGAGAGTGACGAGACCATGCTCAAAGGTGTGGAAATGGCCGCTTCCATGGGGGTAGTATGCTCCATAGTGCCATTTACTCCTATGATGAATTCTGCCTACGAAGACCTGGAACCACCCGCTGTAGAAAGGATGCTCTATCTTTATGAAGCAGCCCTGCCTATATACGAAACGTACGGGCTTAAACTCTACGGCGGCACCGGCGGAATATACACCTCTCTAAAAGGTATGTAATCTGAATTCTGGATATTGAAGAGGAGAGACTTTATGGGTGATAGAATACCCCTTCCTGAGGAACCGATAGCTGATATGGACGCCGTTATTCAATACGATAAGGGCGCCAGATTCTACATGATGCCTGAATATAAGTATTTCACCAGGAAGATTCTGAGTAGAGGAATAAGGAGCGGGCGGGTACTGGATATCGGCACAGGCCCCGGCCGCCTGGCTATTGAACTGGCCAGAGTTAAAGGCTGCCATTTTGAGATTACCGCCCTTGATATTTCAGAGGCGATGATAAATAAAGCCAGGGAAAACGCCAGACACTGCGGAGTCGAAAACAAGATAACTTTCCTGGTATCCACGGCGGCGGCACTCCCCTTTGCCGATAATTCCTTCGACCTGGTTTTCAGCTACGCTTCATTGCATCACTGGTTCCAACCTGTAACCGTATTTGATGAGGTAGCCAGGGTGACCGGAGAGACCGGACATGCCATTATCAGAGATAATAAAAGAGTCTACCAGAACCCTGCATGGAAAGTGATTATCTGGCTTATCTCCCGGTTTATGAACAAACGACACCGGGAAAACTGGCCTAAGGCTATTCTGGCCAGCTATACCATCCCGGAGGTACGTGAAATCCTCAGCAGGTCCAGATTGAGTGATTATTGGGTAAGCAGCGATTACGTTTTCATTGATTTATGCATTGAATATCCCCGGAAATGATACTAACGCCTGTCCCGTTTTGGTTATATAATTGTATATATGAAAAAGAGTAATAAAGATGTCTTACAACGACCTAAATATCCTTCAGTACCCGGATAAGGCTTTATAAGGAAAGTAAATACTGATGAGTGAATATATGTATTTATGCCAGCAATGTGGCAATATCTTCAGGTTGCCAGTCGCCTGCGACCTCGTACCGGAGAAAAAGGTAAAATGCCCCAGGTGCGGGAACTCTCAAGTCCAGGAAATGCCATCCTGGGCACCAATCGGCTCTGATTCATATGAAGGGATACTTGAATGGGAATATGAATGCCAGCAGTGCCAGAATAAATTTACATTACCGGTGCCCGGCAGCCCCTCACAGGAGAAAAACATAAAATGCCCCATTTGCGAAGGGGGGCACATTCACAGGTTAACCGCTAGCGGTGTAACGCCGTTATATTGCGGCTGATAGCCGACTAAAGGAAGCCGTGAGCTTCCAGATTGAGTTCGCTTAGTAATTATGTACACACGAACCTGGACATCCCGTTTTTTTATATCTTTTTGATATCAGGCCTTGTATATTTTACAGAGAAAGCCCCTCATCTTTGGCGAACCCATTTCGGGGCTATAGGGGGGAGAATCATCGGTTAATATATTAATATTGGCTTCATCCCATCCGTACAATTCCGAGACACTTCTTTCAGGAAACCACCAGCCGTAGCCAACGCTGATAACCCCGGGCATGATATCTTCGCTCAAACTGGCTTTCTGTTTTATCCTACCCCGCCTGTTTTCTATATAAACCATACCGCCATCGGCTATTCCCCATTTCGCCGCTGTCTCAGGATGAATGATTACCAGAGGTTCCGGTTTCTCACTGCGGATAGCCGCAAGGTATCTGTCCTGCGAATGAACGTAGTTAGTTTCATGTACGCTCGTCAGTATCAGGGGATATTCATCAAGCAGCTCCGGACTGCTTACCGGTGTTTCCTCAGGCTCATGGTAAACAGGCATCGGTTCGTATCGCCATTCTGCACAGAGACTTGAATATATTTCTACTTTCCCGGAGGGAGTATCGAAACCTTTTTCCAGATACTTCCGGTAGCGGGTAGCGGAAGTAATAACTCTAGACCTCTGCCGCAATTCTGAGAACGTTATACCGATTGGCGCCAGATACGCATCCAGATATGAATCAAGGTCCTTCCAGAAGTACCGGCTTAATCCCAGTTTTTCCGCCAACCTGATTACAATTTCCTGGTTGGAAAGGCATTCTCCAACCTCAACCGCCTTCTGCTGGGCTTGAAGAAAGGTCACACCTGAGCCCAAACTCGAAACGACAACGCCATCCGTTTCAAGATAGGAAGCCACCGGAAGCACAATATCAGCAAGAGCTGCAGTCGGAGTCATTATAAGTTCGCTCACAAATAAAAAGGGGACCTTCATAAATGCATCATAAACCCTGCGCGAGTTGCTCCAGGTGAGCAGAGGGTTGCTTCCCATAATCCCTACTGCCTGAATGGGATAAGGTTTTTCCTCCAGAATGGCACTGACAAGGTGTTGCGGATGGATTTCCACGGGTTTACTGGCAATGGAATACCATAAGTCGTTTGGCGGTAAATATCCTCGTTCGGAACCCAGCTTCTTATTTTCCTTTTCAACGGGCAACTCATGGCGCAGTATGTCGTCGGCAGTGGCTTCATTCTTAATTAGCCCCTCTGCCTCGATTGTGCCGCCGGGGATATCCAGAAGACCGCATATGGCCTGAATGATGGCGATTGCCCGGGCAAACTGAGTGCTGTTATAGGTGTCCTCACTCGCGTTTCCGTTCATCAAACAGGCATATCGGTATCTCGTGAATAGCCTGGCGGCTTCAACGATATCGTCAGCCGGCACCCAGGTTATCTCGGCCACGTTCTCCGGAGAATACCGCTGGATATGTTCCTCCAGCCTGTCAAAACCGGTTGTCCAGTTTTTGACGAAATCACGGTCGTAGCGTTTCTCATTGATGATTACATTCAGTATACCTAACGCCAGGGCGAGGTCAGTCGCCGGACGAGGCTGAAGCCAGATATCCGCCTTCCTGGCTGCCGCGGTCTTGAGGGTATTAATGACTATCAGCTTGCCGCCTTCCTTAACGGGAGGGTTGGCGCTGCTTCCCCAGCACATGACACATTCAGGAGAACCATTTAAATCCGAAACACCGTCAAAACCGTACGTCATCAGACGCCCGGCAGCACTGGGGACATAGCAGGTATTATCGATACTGGCAACATTGGGAGTACCAAAGGCGTTTCCCAGCCGGGACACGAAGTCGGCATGCCTATCATAAAAACCTTTTACCAGGCTGACGGACTCAGCTCCAAATTCATCTCTAGCATGGACGAGTTTCTCTGCAATCTCGTCTAAAGCTTCTTCCCAGGTTATCTTTTCCCATTTCCCGGCGCCACGTTCACCAGCCCTTCTTTGAGGAAATGTCAGGCGCCGGGGATGATAAAGCCGCTCTAGAGCAGCTGCTACTCTGGAACAAAGCTGACCCTCCGAGTCTGGAGAATCGGGAACGCTTTCTATCTTAATCGCCCGGCCATCAGTGACGTGTACGAGTATATTACACCTGATATTACACTCCCGGCACACGGTACGGACTATGGTGGGTTTGCTTTTACTCATAGAAGATTACCTCGCTAGACTGATAAATCCTGTATGAGAGTCGAACTCTGCCCGAATACATACTTGAATTTTTAAATTTCGACTCGAATCTTCATTCCCAATCAGGAATGACTTAATAACTAGAGATAAGATACTTTTAGATAGGCTGCCAGGTGAAGGCGCCTTCGTTGTGCGTTATGTAGCCAAGGCCCGGGAACGGAAAATGACAGGCAAAAACAAGAATCCCGGATTCTGCGATATCAGATAGTATTCGAGTCCTCGTATGTAATGCCTGTTCAGGCGTAACGTCGAATAAGGCTAAATATTCAGGATTAACGAACTCAATTTGTGAATGGATTATGTCTCCGATACAAACAAGTCGTTCTTCCCCCGATGATATATCTACCATGACATTGCCTGGAGTATGTCCTGGGGCTGCCATGAGCTTAATACCAGGGAATACTTCAGCATCATCCTTCACCAGGTCGAATTGGTCCCGGACAGGCAGCAGGTTTTTTCGAGCGGGACTAAAAAACATGTTCTGGAGTTCGCTTCTCTCCGGTCTGGTCACCCAGCATTCCCACTCCCTTTCGGTCGCTATATAACGAGCGTTGGGGAAAACGGGCCTTCCCTGTGAATCAAAGCTGCCACCGACATGGTCTATATGACCATGGGTGAAAATGATTCTATCAATATCCGAACATCTTATTCCTTCTGCCTCCAGGTTTTTAACTAACCACCCGGCAGTAGATTGAAATCCATCGCCACATCCAGTATCTATAAGTATTTTATGGTCTCCTGAGTTGATTAATAGACTATTTAAGCTAAATACCTCTTCGTCCTCCGATTCCTGGTTCACAAGCGTACCATCGCTAAAAATTATACACTTATATTCGCCTATATCGTAGTGAAATCCTTTTTCAAGCATTAGTTGCCACCTTCTTCCACTCTCAAATTTTTCGTAGACTGGTTCTATCTCTATACCTTGTATATCTTACAGAGAAAGGAACGCCATGGTTCTGAGCCCGTTTGAGGGTCACGAGACATCTCATGTGTTAGCATATTAACATTTGACTCTGTAAATCCGTATTCCCAAGGTTCTTTTTCTGGAAACCACCAGCCATGCTGGGCACTCACAACACCAGGATTAATACCATCTGTGAGGCTGGCTCTCTGTTTTATTCTGCCGCCTCTTGGACTTTCAATCCAAACCCAATCGCCATCTTTTACCGCCAATTTCCTTGCCGTATCAGGGTGTATATCAACCTTTGGTTCCGGGTTTATCTGGCGTAGCGATTTTATCTGCCTACCCTCAGTATGGAAAAAAGCCTGAATCCTGGCTCCGGTGGTTATTATTAATGGATACTCATTAAAAATATCTGGCGTAGAATAGGGACTTTCTGGAGGTTCAACATAATAAGGCAATGGGTCATACCCCATATCTTTCAAAGCTGGACAGTAAATTTCAAATTTACCGGAAGGCGTTCTGAATCCGACCTGTTCGTATTTTTTATATTGCATCTTACCTTTGAGAATGGTAATTTCCTTAAATTCCTCAAAAGTCATCCCTGTATCCTTCAGCAACCAATCGCAATATTCTGTGGTATCACGCCACGGAAAACAGTCTTCCATTCCCATGCGATGCGCAAGGTCGAAAATAATCTGCTTATCGTCTCTGCATTCACCTATCGTAGCCACTTTTGACCGGGCAGTAACACACCAGACCATATGAAGGTCAGGTACATCGTCAGTTTCCAGCCAGCTTGCAGCCGGCAGGATAATATCGGCAAATTGAGTCGTTGGTGTCATAAATAAATCTGTCGCAACTATAAAATCGATTTTCCGCAACGCCTGGACCATCCTTAAACAATCGCTGTGACCGACTAACAAATTACTACCCATAATAAACAGAGCCTTTATGGGATAAGGTTTTTCAGTGAGTACCGTATTGATGAACTCCCCGGGTTGTATTGTCGTACTTAATTTATATTTCCTCGCTCCAATCATTTTTCGCTTTGATTCAGGCGTCAGCTTTTCTGGCAACTCTATATCTGGATTGAGACGCGGTGCCTGTACAACAACGTTAGATGGGGGTACCCAGAAAACATCACCACCCGGAACATCCATATTACCCGTAATACCAGATAGTAGAAGTAAGGCCCGAATAGTCTGATAATTATTTACCCCCTGGTCTATGCCGACGCCCCATTGCATAGAGGCTGGTTTTGTAGTCGCATATAATCGCGCTGCTGCCTTTATATCGTCGGCGGAAACCCAGGTAATCTGAGCTACTTTTTCCGGAGAATAGTCTTCGACTCTCTCTATCAACTCGCTAAAGCCAATGGTCCACTTATCGATAAAATCTTTGTCATATAGCTCTTCTTTGATGATTACATGGAGCATACCCATGGCCAGGGCAGCGTCCGTCCCAGGACGAATTTGCATCCAGTAATCAGCCCCGGCAGCTAATCTCGTTCTTCTGGGGTCAACAACTATTGATTTTGAACCTTTCTTCAATACCTGGGTAAGCTGATAGCCACACATGCCGTCAGCAGCCCCTACTTCGGTCAGATTACATCCCCATATCAGCACACACTGTGGTTTAACTCCACCAAAACCGTAATAATCACATACAGGCAGGTCACCGCAAGTCATCGCCGAGGCCACCAATCTGGGACCATAACAGAGATGAGCGAAACCGAGACGATTAGGTGTGCCCAGGCAATTAAGAAACCTGTGAAACATCACATAGTAAGGCCTGCCTGTTCCCCTGGCTCCGACAATTGATTCTACGCCATAATTCTGCTTTACTTTAAGTAATTCCTCACTGACCTTATCCAGTGCCTCGTCCCAGGTAATCCTCTGCCACTTGTTTTCCCCACGTTCACCTGCTCTCTTCATGGGATATTTCAGCCGGTCAGGATGATATAATAACTCCGGAGCCGATTTACCTTTGATACAAAGATATCCCTGTGAGGTAGGGCTATCAGGGTCTCCGGTTACTTTAACAAGCTTCCCGTCTTTCATATGAAGCAGAACACCACATACGCCATGGCATCCTCGACAGGTGGATTTGATGACACGATATGACATAATTCAGCGTGTAACTTCCGATTTTGGTTGAAAAAAGACAATCAGTTTTTCAACCGTAAGCATCTTAACAGAAGTATATTTATCTTATTCCTTTATCTTACAGCATTGACCTATCGCCAGCAGTTGTACCAGGTCTTATGTTAGAGCCACTGTCATAATAGCTTCAGGTGGCGGTGGACGGCTATTCCTGGCGCTATGCTTCCGTACCTGATTATATTCCCTTTTCCCTTGTTCAATCAACACCCTTGCTTCTGCAAGGGTGGAGAGGATTCCCCGGTCAAGCAGTTCATCCCTGAGCTTACCATTAGAAGATTCAACCTGAATACTTAAGCCTATCCGATTATAGGCAAAGATTGATTGCTAGGCAACTCTGAAATGCCTTGCAGCGCACTCTAGTCCCAATTAAGACTCTCCAATAAAAAAGACTTCTTACCAGCGATAGTAAGAAGTCTTTTTTATCTCTCAAAACATCATCGCTAAATATATGACGAAAATATAGGTTCATTTTGAAATATCACTTTCCTTCCTTTTGTTGGATGATGGTATTAGGCAGATTCGCTTTAGCACCTTAACAATTGAATAACGCAAAGCCTGACCTGGACGCTTGCCTCACACGGGCAAATTAAATGCCCTGGACTAGATAGCACCTAGCCAGGGCAAATCTAACAAAGGCGGGTGAACGCACTACTACCACCAGGGACCTACATTTGACCATGACAATCTCTGGGACCCCGACGAGATGGAGAACATAGACAGCTGGGATATGGGAGCCGTCCTGGGCACCGATGTCAAAGACCTCTGCAACCTCGTTAGCGGCGGTGCTTCACCGGGTGATGTGATTGAAATCAGGGCTATTGATAACCTCAATAAGAAGTTTGACTATGAGGACGTCTATGACCCTGAGCCGGAGCAGGGCAAGATGGTCATTACCTGGTACACAGATGAGACCGGCGAGGGGGCGTCCGGATTCGTACCATACTACAGCACCGGCATGCGGCTCATCTTCTTTGCCCAGACCACGAATCCTGACGATAAATATGTTTTCGGTGAATGGGATATGCATGAGACACTGGCCGCATCCCGATGGCATTATTACTACGGCAGTAGCAGTAGTGATGGCGGTAGCGATGCTTACTGGCCGTCCAGCAGCGGGCTTTCCGTTAAGTGGGCCTCCGATATCATAATCCACGAACCTAACCTTATCTCATGTGATGAAGAGGGGAACCCGAAGGACGACTTTACCGCCGGCGAGGAGGTTTATGTTAAGGGTCTCGGCCTGGATGCAGAGACCAGCTATAACCTCTGGATACAGGGCGAACCGGTACTGACATCGCCGCTTAATGACCTTGACCGCCCCGAAGGCACTTATGCGTTCAGTTCCGCAAACGACCCCTCTGGGACGCAGCAGTCAGTCATTACGGACCTCAATGGAGATTTTGGCCCCCTGCCCATCTGGAGTATCGAACCTTCAGCAAGCAGCGGCGAATATGACATTATTGCCGATAATCAAGTTTCGGGGACGCCGGGAACGTACGAAACAGAAGATGCGATTGACTGCCCCGGCCGGAAGGGTTTCGGGGTAACCGAAGCGGCCGAAATAATTTCCTTTACCATCACCGATTATGACAATAACGGCATCATGTTCGGCTTTGCTCGAATCCGGTGATATCGACTATGCTTTCGAATATCTGAGCGTGGCGAGGCAACACCGCCTTGAATTCTTAAGCCTGCCGTCGGAAATCGACCTCGGCTCGGATTTAGAAAGCAACCGAAAAGTCCTGAAAATCGCCGGGCTTCATAAAGGTTTCGTTTATCCGGCGCTGGGCTGGCATACCTGGTTTATTAAAGAGACGGAGATTGACGCTAGTTTGGAGTTTATTGATTCGCATATAGATAGAGCTGTAGCTTTGGGGGAAATTGGACTTGACTACCATAAAAGGGTAAGAGCCGTCGCCGATAAAGACCTTCAAAAACGGGTGCTCGGGGGATTACTGAAGATAGCTGAAGACCATGATAAGCCAGCGCTTATCCATTCCCGGTATGCTTGGCGCGATGCCTTTGACGCCGTGGAGGAGGCGCAGCTTGAAAAAGCGGTGTTCCCACGGAAACACTGACGAGGGCCGGCCACGTATGGGAGATCTGGAAACCGGATATGGCATTCTAAAACATGCATGGCTTCAAGTGAAAATAAGAGCCTGCCCCGAGAGTAGCTTAAGACAACGTTAACTCTAGCTATAAATCCGGTCAACGGTCGGGGGCACGTCAACCGCTGAGCCATTTAATACGGCCACTATGCTTTTGCGTTTTTTATAAACCTGTTCTATCATGGGCATCCGGCTCAATATGCTGCCTAACGGTACGGGACTCCGTAATGAGACGATTATCATGAGTCCTTCTTCTTCTGACCAATTGCTCGATGCTATTCTCAGGTTTTCAACCGTTTTCAGACATTTTCTGAACTGGTTTACCTGTTTAAAATCTTCTGACGACTCTATCTCCAGCCGAACATCTCCCTCATAAAGCTCTGAACTTATATCACGGGCAATAGTCCCGGCTGCTTTAGATTTCCCGTTTTTTTTGCTCATGGTTTTTAGCTTTTGCAGGATATATTTGCCTTAGAATCTTAATTTTAGCACCTTGCCCAACCGGCAGGTCGCGCTCAAATAATCCAACTTCCTTTGTAGTAACGCCAAAACGCTCGGCTACTTCCCGCTGGGTCAGCTGCAGCGACGTGCGGATATTCCTTAGCATCTGTCCAAA
>Ga0315549_1000212_pt1 | contig 72021 bp, 80 predicted proteins | sample SalMarSW160200MG_FD_203101 | JGI IMG/M metagenome (GOLD analysis project Ga0315549, IMG submission 203101) | Salt marsh sediment microbial communities from the Plum Island Ecosystem LTER, Massachusetts, United States - Salt Marsh Sediment SW1601-200 ...
ATTAGAATCATATTTTTCCATATATGAAATCGCATCTTCTGACAAACCATTTTCTTTTCCCCATTCCAATTCTTCATTTACTGGAGCTGGTGTTGTTTGGGTGGGCGTGGTGGGGGATGGTGTGGTGGCATGCGGTGATGTTGTTGGTGTATCAGTTGGTTCTTGTGTAGTTTTTGGAGGCGTAGTTGTAGGACTCTCAGAAATGCACAAAGAAAATATAATCAAGATTGTTATCAATGCCCAGATTTTCATGAAAGATATAGCAATAGAGAAAATAAAAACCTTTTTATTATCCTGTGAAAAGGAATGACTATGGAAGAAATAGAAGTTATCTATGAAAACGGTGTCTTCAAGCCTTTGAAGAAGGTGGATCTGAAAGAAGGAACGAAGGGTAAAATAAAGCTTAAAAAGGATATATTAAAAGAAACTTTTGGGATTTTAAAAGGAAAGAATTTATCAAGGCTATTAGAGGAAGTTGAAGATGAATGGGGTTTTTATTGATTCAAATATTTTCATTGGGATACTAGAAGGAGAAGAAAATGCCAAGAAGGGATTTGAAACTTTATAAAAATTCATTGGTATCATCAGAAGTCATTTATATCTATTTAAAGGCAGTGACAAACAAGAAATCGTATGTATTAAAGAAAAACCCTGAAGAAATAACAAGAATCAATTTAAATAAAATAGAAGAACTGTTAGATTTAGCTGAGACGCTTCCAATGAATAAAGAGATAGAAGATTTGTCTTTTGAAATTATCAAAAAGTATGGTCTCCTCCCGAACGATGCTTTAATCGCTGCTACCTGTAAACATTATGGAATAAGAAATATTGCTACTTTTGACAGAAATTTCGAGAGAATCGATTTTCTCAAAGTATGGAAATCATAGAATTTTTTGTATTTCTTTTTCAAGCTTATATCAAAAAAGTAAAGAAGGCGAAACCATGAGCTTAGCTATAATAAATGGAGATATCTTCGGAAGAAAAGAAAAAAATATTTACATAGAGAACAATAGAATAAAAAAAGTGGGAGAAATAGAGAATTTAATCGATAAAAATACCGTTATAATAGATGCAGAAGAAAAAACTGTCATCCCTGGATTCTTTGATTCCCACACGCATTTTGCAGATATGGGGATCTATATAGAGAACGATGTTTCAGAATGCAGGAGCATAGAAGATGTTTTGAATGAGATAAAAAAGAAAAAATTAAATGTTGTTCACGGCTGGGATGAATCGTTATTTAGAGAAAAAAGATACATACTAAAAAAGGATCTTGATATCTTCGATTTTCCTGTAATAGCCTTTAGGGTGTGTGGACATCTAGCCGTTCTAAATTCTGAGGCTATAGAAATGATAGAGTTAAAAGATCTAGATCCCGAGTTCTATGATCTCGAAAAAGGGATATTCAAAGAGGATAATCTCTCTAAGATCTCGAAAATGTATCCAAAAACGATTGAAGATTATACCAAGGGAATAGAAAATGCAACAGAGCTTGCATACTCTCTTGGTGTTACGAGTATCGTAGATACAGTTACTCCAGATATCTTCAGAGCTTATGAAAGAATGGAAAATGAAAGAAAACTTGGAGTGAGAGCCCATCTTTATATGCGGGCAAGATACATCGATCATATCATGAATTCAGGTTTATCAAGAATTGGATCTGAAAAACTGAAATTTAATGGGATTAAGATCTTTACAGATGGATCTTTAGGGGCCAAAACAGCTGCTTTGTCCTTCAATTATGAAGGAACTGAGCAGAAGGGTACTTTAATCTATAAAGACGAGGAACTTATGGAACTGATAAAAAATATCGATAAAAATGAACTGCAAGCAATGATTCACTGCATAGGTGACAGAGCAATAGAACAGGTATTGGATTGTTTAGAGAACGTTCCAAGAAAAATAAGACATAAGATAGAACATGTGGAAATAACGAATGAAAAAATTCGTGAAAGGATTAGAAAATTGAAAATTCCATGTTCCTTACAGCCTAACTTTTTGAAATGGTCTAAAAATATGTATGTTGAAAGACTAGGAGATAAAGCTGTTTTGAACAACAGATACAAAAAAATGATAGAAAAGGGGATTAAAATGGGATTCGGATCTGACTGCATGCCTTTTTCTCCTTTATTTGGGATAAAATGTGCGATCAACGATCCCTATGGTGAAAGCATACCTATAGAAGATGCCATTAAATTTTACACTGTGGGAAGTGCTTATCTTACTTACAGAGAAAATGATCTTGGGAGTATAGAAAGAGGAAAACTCGCAGATATCGTTATACTTTCAGGAAATATTTTTTCGGAGATAGAGAAAATAAAAGTGGAAAAAACGATCTTTGATGGAAAGATAGTTTTATAACTCCGCTTCCTCTTCGAGCATTATCGGTATTCCATCTTCGATCCTGTATTTTCTTCCACATTTTTTGCAAATTATTTTATTTTGTTTTTCATCAAAAAAAACATCGCCTTTACACACGGGACATACCAATATATCTATAAGTTCCTTATCCATTTTCTAACCTCCAATTATTGTTATAAGCAAAGGTGTTATAAGAATCTCCACAAAGGCACCTATGCAGAGCAGTATTAATATTATTTTGAATGCAGGTTTTAGTTCTCTGAAGAAAAGTTTAAACTCGTTATCTTTTGTAGGTTTTCCAAGAAGTATAGATACAATGGTGTGAACAATTAAATATCCGAACTTTAACCCCAGTCCTATAGATATTAGAATTGCAGGTATCTCGAAAATCCCGTGAGGTACCAAACCTACTAAGAGGTATCCAATTCCATTACTCTCTAACACTTTCCCTGCGACTATTCCCACTACAAAACCATTCATAAGGGCTATAAAGATTGGAAAAAGCCCTAAAATAGCTCCAAGAAATATGGATATGAGAGCCACCAGAAGATTATTTAAAAAAATAAAAAGAATTTTACCAAGAATGTTCAAACTTTGAAAAAAAGAAATCTTTTGTTCCAGTCCGCTGAATATTGAAGATCCCTCTAGATTTCCTAGGTCAGGGTTATTCAGATACACAATATATCCAGCGATACATCCAATAATAAAAAGGATGGCCCCTATCAATATAAAATTCTTGTTTCTTTTTAACAATTCCATAAATATCCTCTAATCTTTACCTTTTAAATGTTTTTCAATCGATACTTTTTTATGCCTATTCTCTATATACTTTAAAACAAAATAAATCTGCTGTATAATATCTGGATAATATGTGGTACATATGAGAGTAGCAATTGCAGGCACATTTGACATAATCCATCCGGGTCATATCTATCTTTTAAAAGAAGCAAGTAAATATGGAGAGTTACATGTAATTATAGCTAGAGACAAGAATGTGAAGAAAATCAAAGGAAAAAAACCAATATTTAATGAAAATGAAAGGAAATTAATAATTGAAAACATTAAATTTGTTAAAAAAGCTTATTTGGGAGACCTAAACGACTTTTTTAAGGTGATCAAATTTATAGACCCGGATATTATTTTCTTAGGACCTGATCAAGACAAAGAGTGGGTAGAAACTGAGATTCGAAAAAGGGATCTAAATGCCAAAATTATCCAGTTAAACTTACGAGAGAATTACAGTTCTTCAGGAACTCTAGAAATTCTAAGAAGACTCTACAAAAAAATAGATAAGGAGGGGAAAGGAGGTGATAGAAACCCCTCCTCAAAATGAATCGATGCCAAAGCTGGGCCAGTAGGAAGTTTTCTTTCTCTTAAATTGATTAAAGGAAATTTTTGCACCGTCGTTATCTATAACTCTGCCAGTGATCCAAGGCGACTTGATCCCTGTCATTATGATCATGACCCTTATAGACTCTCTCAGATTTTCATCAATTCTCGCACCCCAGATTACCTGTCCCTCTTTATCCTTCACCATCCCCTTTACCAGCTCTCCAACTTTGTTCGCTTCATAAAGTTTCATATCAGGCCCACCAGAACAGTGAACTAAAGCGCCTTTTGCTTCTGTATAATCTACATCCAGAAGTTTATTCCTCAACGCTTCAGCAACAGCTTCTTCTGCCCTATTCGTCGAATTAGATTCGCCTACACCTATCATGGCCACTCCGCCATCTCCCATTACAGCTCTTATATCTGCAAAATCCAGGTTTACGAGGCTGGGCTGTGTAATCGTTTCTGAGAGACCTTTTACCATCTCTGCAAGCACTTCATCTGCAACACTAAAAGCGTAATTTACAGGTTGTTTTGGAACCAATGCCATTAATTTATTATTATCGAGAGCAACAACTGTGTCACAATTAGCCCGTAATGCTTTAAGTCCGACCTGTGCTTTCTTCAATCTCACATCACCCTCCATTTTAAACGGAAGGGTAATAACACCAATAGTCAAAATACCAAGCTCTTTGGCAACCTGCGCTATGAGGGGCGCTGCTCCTGTACCTGTACCTCCTCCCATACCTGCCGCAAGAAACACGAGCTGGATATCTTCTAATAATTCCTTTATTTTATATCTATCTTCTTCAGCAGCCTGCCATCCTATGCTGGGATCTCCACCGGCACCCAATCCTTTCGTCAGTTCTCTTCCCAAAAGCATTTTTCTGTCTGCTTCTATAATGTCCAAATGTTGTCTGTCCGTATTCATAGCAATTGTCTCTGCTCCATGAACTCCTAAGGTATGTAATCTGTTAATTGTGTTATTACCAGCACCACCTATACCAATTACTGCAATTCTCGCCTTCCCAAATTCTTCCTCTTCGGCATAATTCACATATTTTTCTGCTTTTTCTAAGATACTCTTCATTGTATCATCCTCCCTCTTTTTTTTCCTCTTCCACTGGAAGAGTTCTCAATAGAGGTCTTCTTTTCTCTATCTCCTGAAATCCGCCTAATTCTCTGACAATTAAATCTCTCACTGCTGTTCTGATAGCTTCGCTTCTGTTTGCATAATAGCCGGACACTACCATAATATCCATTCCCTCTATGTAGAGTTCCGGTATTTGCACTGAGATCAATTTCATAGCCTTTCACTTCGGGAGATATACGTATCATACATATCTATGTAATATCTGCATATTACCCTTTATATACTTTTCGGTTATACTGATTTGTAAAACTATAAAATGTTGATAATCAATATTAATAACCCACATAAATTATATATAAACTCTTCACTGAAAAAAGATCATGAGGCTTTTTGAGGTGCAAAACGCAATGAACAAAGAAGATATATTATCAAAGTATAACGGATTTATTTTCGACCCGGATTATGTTATAGATGAAGAACATGTAATCTTTGCGTATATCCATATGAAAAAAGCGTTAAAAAAGAAGAAAAATATCGCCAAAGATCCAAAAATAGAATTTCTTGTGAGACTTTCTGGAGAAACTCAAATATCAAAAGCTATGAAACTTGGGATAAAAGATAATATAAAACGAGTAGGGGTTTTAATACCTGAAGAAGAAGGTGCATCTGAGATAAGAGGAGATATTAAAAAAATAAAAGAATTTTTTGGAACAGTAAATAAAAAAGAGATCTTTGAAAAGATAGCTGTTATGGATATATCCTAAAAAAGAAGAAGATATAAGCAGTTAATTTTTTATAATATTAACAACATATTTATAGTATGTCTAAGATGCATTTCTATCTCAGAGAGAGAATTGATAAAATTAAAGCAAGGGTTGAAACTGAACTAAAATACGAAAAAGTCCTGACAAAAACTCAAAAAATTGTGCTCACGTGCAGTGTATTATTTTTGTACTGGATCATACTTTCTTCAAGTTTTGAGTTTTTTAGTGTTCTGATAGGTTTAGTTGTCTCATTAGGCATCTCAATTTTTGCATACGAACTTTTTACGAAAGATATAAGAAGCAGGGGCCATTTAATAGAAAAAATATTGAGCTTCTCGTTGATCTATATCCCAGAATTGATATTTATCTATCTTTTTCGCCTTATCGAGGCAAATGTTAACGTAGCAAAGCACGTTATATTTATGGATATAAAACCAGGCATAGTAAAAATCAAGACAGGCCTAAGATCGGATACGGGAGTTACAGCTCTGGCAAATCTTATTACCCTGACTCCCGGGACACTCACAGTTGATGTTAAGGAAACACTCGAGGGAAACACGTTATATGTGCACTGGATAGACGTCAAAACATTTAGCTCGGAAAGAGCCGGAGGTATAATAAAAGGAGGTTTGGACAAATGGTTGGAGAGAATATTCTGGTAGATCCCTTATTGATAGTTTCCATTGTTTTGATTTTTACCTCTATAATCTGTATGTTTAGAGTTATCTATGGGCCGACAGTAATTGATAGGATGATAGGTTTTAACACTATAGGAACAAAAATAATCGTTTTCTTTGTCCTTCTTTCAGTATTTTATGAAAGGTCTATCTTCTTGGATTTAGCTATAGCCTATTCGCTGATCAATTTCTTATGCCCTTTAATTCTCGTAAGAACAATGGAGACGGAGGCTTGAAATGCTTGAACTTTTACTTTTTATCGCAGGATGTACAGTTATGGTTTTTGGAGCTGTTGGTATAATACGATTTCCAGACGTTTACACGAGACTTCATGCTTCAACAAAATGCGATACAGGGGGAGCATTATCGATTCTCCTGGCATTGACAGCATATACAGGTATAACTTTAACTTCAATCAAGATCCTAACCATTGCTGTACTGATCTTTCTTCTCAATCCCGTTGTTTCTCATGCTTTAGCAAGAACAGCCCATAAACGTGGAATTAAACCTGATAAAATAACGGTGGTGGATATGTATGCTCGAGATTATCCATGAGATACTATTGATAGTGATTGTAGTATTGGCTATTATAATAATAGAAAGTAAAAATTTTATCAGTGCAATAATAGTATATGGTGTTCTCAGCGCCATTTTTGCTGTTGTATTATTCCAACTTCAAGCTCCTGATGTTGCCCTTTCTTCTATAGTAGCTGGAATAGCTCTCTTTGGGGTTTTTATTTTTGTAATACACAAAACGGAGGAATGTGAAAAATGAAGGCAAAAATAGGATTTATAATTGTCTTAATTTTCGGGATTCTCGTATTCTCCAGTCTAAAATTAGAGTTTGGAAACAATGTTGGCATTACTGCAGAGATGTACATCGAAAAAGGAGTCTCTGAAACGGGGGCAGTGAATTTAGTTAGTTCTATACTCGCAGATTACAGGGTTTATGATACACTTGGAGAGACTATTATCCTTTTTATAGCAATTCTTGGAGTCTCTATGATATTAAAAGGTGATAAAAAATGAGTTCGAGAATAGTTGAAACTGCCACAAATATAGTAATACCCTTTATGATCTTATTTGGGATATACATCATAATAAACGGCCATTTAACCCCTGGCGGAGGATTTCAGGGAGGGGTCATACTTGGATCATGTGCTCTGTTGGTTTATATGGTATTTGGAATAAAAAAACACGGAAAATATCTCTCAATATTTGAAAATATAGGTGCATTGATCTTTTTATTTATAGGGCTTTCGGGAATTATCCTTGGAGGATTTCTTTTTTCAAACTTTATTGCCAGGGGAACTCCAGGTACGATAACTAGTGGGGGAACTATATCTTTCATAAATATTGCTATTGGGCTCAAAGTCGCGGCAGGATTTGCTATCCTGTTTTTTATCATACTGGAGTATATCGAACGGAGGAATTAAATGATATTAAACGGGATCAACATAGGCATACTCCTAATAATTATAGGACTATATGGAATGGTAGCAAAAAAACATATCTTCAAAATAATTTTTGGTTTGATTATTATTTCTACAGGATTGGTCCTCTTTTTTGTAAGTCTTGGATACGTGGATGGTGGAGTAGCACCCATAATCTCGGGAAACAATATCTATGTTGATCCTCTCCCACATACTCTGATGCTCACAACGATAGTCGTAGAGGTATGCACCACATCTCTGGCTTTGGTTCTGGCTTTAAAGATCTATGAAAAATACAAAACTCTTAATATTGAAATGCTGGAGGATCTTTGATGGATATTATATTCATTGTTGCAGTACCCTTTTTTTTAGCTTTTATCTTATCTTTAATGCACGTTTTTAAGAAAATTATATTTTTTGAAAATCTTTTATCGATCCTGGGATTGTTAATCCCTTTTTTAGTTTTGATATCTACCTTTCCCACAGTATCTTCAGGTAACACTATAAGTTACAACATAGGGGGATGGAGCCCATTTTTAGGCATAACCCTAGAAATAGACAGCCTGACCTTTTTTTTCTCTTTTATCTCTTTAGCATTACTGATTCTAATAATGATATACTCCTTATCACGATCTTCAAAGTACAAAGTTTTGTATCTACTAATGGCAGCGGGGATGCAGGGAGTTTTATTGACGAGAGATCTATTCAATATGTACGTTTTTTTTGAGATACTCTCTGTCTCTACATATATCCTGGTCGTATCTGAGGAGAAAAGATCTTATAAGGCAAGTTTTAAGTATTTAGTCTTGGGAAGCGTAGCCTCAGCATTTTTTTTGTTTGGAGTGGGTATCGTTTACGAAACTACTGGTTTTTTGAATATTGATATCATTTCTTCGATGAATATACCTCAACTCAAGATAACATTCCTACTTTTTTTAGTGTCCTTAGGTATAAAATCAGGAATTTTCCCTCTGCATTTCTGGATCCCTGATGCACATTCTATAGCTCCTCCTCCTGTATCTGCCCTTCTTTCGGGACTAGTTTTGAAGATTGGCATATACTCGATTCTGAGACTCTTTTATACAGTATTCAGAACAAATTTTTTTGAAATGAATGATGTTTTGATGATTGTAGGAGCGATTACCGTAATTTTCGGTGCTGTTTTAGCTCTGGCTCAGAAAGATTTGAAAAGAATGATGGCATACTCGAGCATAAACCAGATAGGGATCATATTTTTAGCTTTCAGCTTTGGAACAGAGCTGGGAATTATTGGTGCCCTATACATGATTTTAGCTCATGCAGTAGCAAAAGCGTGTCTTTTTTTATGCTCCGGAATAGTTGCAGACTTAAATATTCTTAATTTAGAAAGTAAGCCTTCTGTAAGCTTGCCTTTTTTTGTAGGATCAATATCCCTTATAGGTTTACCTTTCACATGTGGATTTATCGGAAAATATTTCGTATGTCTTGCTGCCATAGAAACTTCAAATACATTATACGCAGGAATAATTCTTTTTGCAAGCATAATTTCCGCAGTATATTATCTCAGAGTTTCTTATTATCTATTTAGAAACTCAAAAGATTATAAAACACCATATTTGATGCAGATACCTGTTTATATAACTTCTTTTGCATGTATCATCCTTGGAGTTTTACCTGTACTAATAATGGATATAATCGAATTGGCAGCAAAAACTTTAGGAGGTATCATATGAACATACTTCTTGCTCTTCTATTTCCTATTATTGGTGCCTTTATAATGCCTCTTACAAAAAAATTAAAGGGGTATATCTCGGTTCTCGTGTCTATACTATCCTTCTTGACAGTTCTCTCGATATATCCGGAAATATCCAACGGGCAGAATATAGAATTTTGTATGAAGATGGTTTTCGATATGCACATTTTTGTTGACAAATTAAATTTCATTATACTATCTTTTGTTTCGTTTTTGAATATCCTGATCGTTATTTATTCAATAAAATATATTAAAAAAGATCATCTCAGATATTATTCTCTGCTACTTTTAACAATGGGATTTACCTTGGGTAGTTTCCTTTCGGGTGATCTTCTTACATTTTATATATTTTTTGAGATGACAACATTATTCTCATTTTTCCTGGTAATGTATAGGGGGACAGGAAAAGCGAGAAGAGCTGGATTTATGTATTTAGTTATGTGCCTTACGGGAGGAGCTCTGATTTTGATTTCTGTGGGATTGGTATACGTTCAGGAAGGCAACTTTGAGATATATAATTTAAATAACAGTGCCTCTTTTTTATTTATTCTCGGATGTTTGATAAAGGCTGGAGCTTTTCCTCTGCACTTCTGGCTACCTGAAGCGCATCCTGTAGCACCTTCGCCTGTATCCGCTTTACTCTCCGGGATCATGATAAAGATAGGTATTTACGGGATTATAAGATTTTTTATGACACATGAAAGTATTTACTGGGTAGCTATCATAGCTGTATCTTCAATGCTTTTCGGGGTAATTTTGGCGCTGATCCAAAGTGATATCAAAAAAATATTAGCTTATCACAGCATAAGCCAGATCGGATACATGCTCTTGGGAGTAAGCATTTCATCCCTAGGCATTGCTGGAGGACTATTTCACATGATAAATCATGCTATCTTTAAAAGTTTATTGTTCTTATGCATGGGGGCTGTAATATATTCGACAGGAGAAAGAAAGATACAGAAGCTGGGAGGATTGTACAAAAAAATGCCGTACACCATGATGACATGCATAATAGCAAGCTTTGCAATCTCAGGAATACCTTTATTTAATGGTTTTGTGAGTAAAACTATCATCTTCGATTCTTTATCTGACACTCTTTTAAAGATCGCTTTTATACTTACAGGTGCAGGAACCTTTATCTCATTCTGTAAGCTAAATAAATACGTATTTTTCGGAAAACTTCCCGATAATCTGAAATCTACAAAAGAAGTGCCAAAGTTAATGTTATTTTCAATGATCGCTCTCTCTATCATCTGTATATTCATCGGAGTTTTTCCGAATATTGTATTTAAAAACTTATATACGGGAGTGTTTGATTTTTGGAGTTTGAGTCATCTTTTAGAAATGTCTGCATCCGTAATTTTAGGAGCTTGTATATTTGTTTTCGGAAAAAAAGTAGGGCTCTTTGATATAAAAGAGTATAACATAGATAAGATTTATGGCAAATTTGCAGACTTTATAAACTCCTTCTGTAAAAATATCAATGGAATTGTTTCTAAGGATCTTAATATCTATATTTTATGCATTCTGTTATTTCTTATTATTCTATTTTTCATCTAATCGATCTTTCTAACTTCAAGTTCTTTTACAAACTCCATAGACCTTATGCCCCTTTCTAATTCCTCTAAAGAAATCTTTGATTTTGAGATATCGACTATTACCACAAAAGCTGAGAGATTTCCATATCCTATTTCATCACCTTCATTGAATAGTATATTTATATCTCTTTTTCCGAACTCAGATGCTATTTTTGCAAGTACCCCGGGTTTATCCTCCAAGACCGCATTTATCTCCACCAGATCCTTACCTGGAAGAGCTATCCTCTCAAAGGATATCTCTTTGTCTTTTTCATCTATCTCTGCCAGTAAATAAGCTCCATCCACGATTCCCAGTTCTAATGCAATATCTTCTGGAAGTTCTATGATTCCATTATTCTTTATTTTTATTAAATCATAAGTTCTCATTTTTTTTACCTCTGTATATCTATTGAATTTGACAGTTTATATCTTTTTCGAAAATGGCTCGACAAAAATTTAAAAAGATACCAAGAAAGAATACACATGAACCTGAGTACTGCATTTATATTAGCCCTCATATTTGGGCTCCTGTGTCCACAATATTCCCCCATGCTGGAGGATTATTTTGTTTTCATGCTGAGCATAGTCATGTTTCTTTCTCTTCTGGATTTAAAATTTACAAGAAAGATAGGAAATAAAAGAGATATTTTACTTGTTTTATTTTTCAACTATATTATCCTAGGTGGATTTCTTATTATATCTGGATCTTTTCTTGAGCTGGAGTTTTTTGAAGGATTTGTAATTGTAGCCGTAGCTCCCCCTGCGGTCATGGTGATCCCATTTACCTATATCCTCAAAGGGGATCTGAGGCTCTCCACAATAGGGGAGACTTTCGGCTATCTAAGTTCAGTTTTTATAGCTCCGATAACTATCTTCGTGATATTTGGAGAAAAAATAAGCTATACAGAATTACTTAAAACATTGATTGAATTTATAATCATTCCAATGCTCTTTGCCTTTTTTGTTTCCAAAACGAGACTCCATGCAAAGATAAAAAACAACAAGGAGCATATCATAACTCTTCTTATGTTTCTCGTGATCTATACTATAATTGGAATAAACAGAAATGAGTTTTTCAGATCAGAGATATTCTACCTTTTCATCATAGGATTTCTCAAAGCCTTTGGGATTGGGTTTTCAGTATTTTATTTTCTGAAAAAAAGAGAGATGAAAAAAAGGATAAGTTTTACACTCTTCTCATCCTTTAAAAACTGTGCATTATCTGCGGCCATAGCTCTGGAACTTTTTGGACAAAGAGCAAGTTTAAGCTGTGTAATAGTAATTCCTTTTGAAATACTTTTCTTTATTGTATTGAGTTTTGTGATTGGGAAGGAAACCTAACCCTTCCTCAGTTTCTTCTCTTTCTCTGCTATAAGAAGTTTTGTCTTGATCACGGTATCAGGGTTTAAAGACATAGAATCTATCCCACACTCTACAAGGAACTCTGCAAACTCAGGATAATCCGAGGGTGCCTGTCCGCAGATTCCTATTTTTTTTCCTCTTCTTTTGGCGACATCGATCACCTGTTTTACCAGCCTTCTGACAGCTATGTTCCTCTCATCATATATATGAGAAACTAACTCCGAGTCCCTGTCCAGTCCCAACGTCAGCTGCGTTAGATCATTGGAACCTATGGAAAATCCGTCGAAGATCTCGGCGAATTCTTCTGCTGCTATCACATTCGAAGGTATCTCGCACATAACATAAAGTTCCAGATCATTCTCTCCCTGTACCAGACCATACTCCTTCATTATCTCCACAACTTTCTTTCCTTCTTCCGGCGTTCTGCAGAATGGTACCATCACTTTAACATTTGTCAGCCCCATCTCCTCTCTCACTTTCTTTATGGCTATGCACTCGAGCCCAAATGCAGGTTTAAACTCTTCGTCATAATAACGTGAAGCACCTCTCCAGCCTATCATGGGGTTGCTTTCCTCAGGTTCGTAAAGTTTACCGCCGATCAGGTTAGCATATTCATTTGTCTTGAAATCTGATAGTCTCACAATAACATCGTTGGGATAGAATCCTGCAGCTATCTTTCCTATTCCCTGGGCAAGATTATCTATAAAAAATTGTACTTTATCAGAATAAGCTTTCGTTTTTTTATCTATTTCAACAACAATTTCTTTTATTTCAGGTTTATCTGATTTTTTTAACTCTTCGTAATTTATCAGAGCCAGAGGATGGATACCTATATAAGAATTGATTATAAACTCTTCTCTCGCAAGGCCCACGCCGTCGCACGGTATCTGTCCCTGGATGAACGCTTTTTCTGGAATCCCCACATTCATCATGATCTTTGTCTTCGTTTTTGGAAGCTCTTCGAGTTTTAATTCGTCTATCTTAAATTTCAATAATCCTTCATATATCTTTCCTCTCTCACCCTCTGCGCAACTTACCGTCACCTTTTGTCCATTGCGTACGCTTTCTGTACCGTTCTCGGTACCTATGAGACACGGTATTCCCAACTCTCTCGAAACTATGGCTGCATGACACGTTCTTCCCCCTTTATTGGTCACTATCGCAGCAGCTATCTTCATTATAGGCTCCCAGTCTGGATCGGTCATATCCGTAACAAGTACCTCTCCCTTTTTGAACTTCTCGATCTCTTTTGCAGATTTGATTATGTTCACAATTCCCTGGCCTATCATTTGCCCGACGGCCTGCCCTTCCACCAGAATTTTGCCGTCCTCAACAAGGCGGTATGTTTTTATGACGTTCACATCTTGCTGTGAATGCACAGTTTCAGGTCTCGCCTGAACTATATACAATTTACCATTGCTCCCATCTTTTGCCCATTCTATGTCCATAGGTTTTCCATAATGATCTTCAATTATCACTGCCCACTCTGCAAGTTTTAATATCTCTTCGTCTTTTAGAATAAACGAGTTTCTCTCCTCGTCTGTAGTTTCAATGTTCATCACTCTTTCCGCACCTGAAGTATAAACCATTTTTATCTCTTTGGATCCGAGTTTCTTTCCCACTATGGAGTTGAACCCTTTTTTCAATGTCGGCTTAAAAACATAGTACTCATCAGGATTTACTTTTCCCTGAACAACATTCTCTCCCAATCCCCATGATCCTGTAATAAAAACAACTTTCTTGAATCCCGACTCTGTATCTATGGAAAATATAACGCCTGAAGAAGCTAAATCGCTTCTAACCATTTTCTGGACACCTATAGAAAGATAAACATCTAGATGATCAAAATTTTTGTCCTCTCTATACGATATTGCTCTATTTGTAAATAAAGATGCAAAACAGTCTTTACATGCTTTTATAAGTTCTTTATCTCCTTTAATATTCAAATAAGTTTCCTGTTGCCCTGCAAAACTTGCATCCGGAAGATCTTCAGCCGTAGCAGAAGACCTAACAGCTACAGTCATATCTTTATCTTCTTTAAGCATTTTGTGATACGCTTCGAGAATGGCTTCTTCCAGCTCTTCTGGAAACTCTGCACTGCTTATAATCCTCCTTATTCTCTTTCCTTTCTCCTGAAGATTTCTCAGATCATGAACATTTAAATCTGAAATAATTTCTACAATCTTATTTTCAATTCCCGTTTTTTTAATCAGATGTCTGTATGAATATGCTGTTATCGCGAATCCCCCAGGTACATTTACACCTTCGGACACGAGAGTCCTATACATCTCCCCCAATGATGCATTTTTTCCGCCTACAAGTCCTACATCCTTTATGCCTATCTCATCAAACCACAGTACAAACTTATTTTCTTTTTCCATAGTATCCTCCTATACGAAACAATTCCTTAAAATAGAATAAGGGAATTTAAAAGTTTTTCGTATGTCATTGAGGGCAATTGAAATATCTCAAAACTTAGGGAGAAAAGTATTTATATAAAAAACTGGAAATTCTCAGTAATGAGAAACATAGAAAAAAAACTTGAGCAAATAAACTTTGAACTGCGAGAAAGAATAAAAGAACTGACAGTGACTTATGAGATTTGTCATTCATTATCAAGTCCTTCTCCACTTGATAGTATTCTCAATGACGTACTCAAAAGTATCGCAAAGGGAGTGCAGTATGAAGATGCTGTTGTAATTCTTCATGAGAAGGATAAGATAATCTCTTATTATGGTATAAAAAATGAAAAAGAAGCTCTGGATATCCTGAAAAAAAAGAATAAGATATCATCTGAAATTAAGATTCATGAAGATGAAAAGTGGCGCTTGACTGTTATTTATAAAGATGATAAGGAGGAGTTTTTGAAAGAAGAACAGTCATTAATTGATGCTATCTCTACAAGGATTAGAGGAACAGTAATAAAGAGAAGAACCAAGGAAAAACTCAAGCAAGCAAACTTTGAACTGCGAGAAAGAATAAAGGAATTGACAGTATCTTATGAGATTTGTCATTCCTTGTGTGGTCCTTCCTCTCTCGACGAAATACTCGGAAATGTAGTCAAGAGTATTGCAAAGGGGATGCAGTATGAGGATGCTGTTGTGGTACTCTCAAAAAAGAACGAAGTGGTGGCGTATCACGGAGTGAAAAATGAAAAAGAAGCTTTAACTCTCTCAAAGAAAAAGAAAAAAATATTTTCGAAGATGAAAGTTCACAAAGATGAAATATGGACGTTGGGTGTGGTCTATAAAGATGAAGAAGAAGAATTTCTAAAGGAAGAACAGCTGTTGATTGACGCTATTTCCACAAGAATAAGAGAAACAGTTCTAAAAAGGAGGATCCAAGAGAGACTGAAGGCTTCAGAAAAGAAATATAGAACATTATTTGAAAACACGGGCACTGCCATGTGTACCATTGAGGAAGATACAACTATTTCCCTCGTCAATAAAGAGTTTGAAACTCTTTCTGGCTATTCTAAAGAGGAGATCGAAGGAAAAATAAGTTGGACACAGTTCGTTCATGAGGATGACGTGGAAAGAATGAAAAAATATCACTACGATAGGCGAAAGAACAGAGCAAAAGCACCCAAAAATTATGAATTCAAGTTCATTAATAGAGAAGGTGACATGAAACATACGTACATGTCTATAGACGTAATTCCGGGAACTAAAAAATCCATTGCTTCCATAATGGATATCACCGGGCGTAAAAAAGCGGAAGAAGCATTGAAAAAATCAGAAGAACAATACAGAACGTTATTCGAAGAAGCTGGTGATGTTATCATTTCACTAGATACTCGCCGTAAGATAAATACCTGGAATCCGATGGCAGAAAAGGTATATGGATACAAAAAAGAAGAAGTAATAGAAAAGAACATAGAGATAATTATCCCTGAGTGGAAAAAAGAGGATTATTTAAAAAGAATAAAAAGCGTAGTGGGAGGAAAGATAATAAAGAATATCACAACACAAAGAAAAAACAAAAGAGGAGATATACTTGATATTATGATGACCCTAACCTCGCTAAGAGATGGTGAGGATAATATAGTTGGTATAATGGAGATACAAAAAGATTTAACAAAGATAGAAAATATAGAGCAGCGACTGCTGTTATTTTCAGAAGTTATTAAATCAACATCTGACGGAATCGTTATAACCGATCTCGCTGGAACAATTCTTTATGTAAACAAAGCATGTCAGGAAATGTATGGCTATAGTATAAAGGAACTGATTGGAAGACCTTCAAACATTCTTTTTGAATCAAAAAAAGAATTTCAAAAAGAAGTTTTTCCTATTATTCTCGAAAAGGGCTGGAAAGGAAAGATCATGGTAGCAAAAAAGAATAGTGAAATAATGCCTTTGCTGATGACATCAGACCCAATAAAAACCAAAAGTGGCCAAACACTGGCCACAGTTTCGATATTCAAAAAAGAGGAAAAAAAGTTATGGGAATAGCCCTCTAAGCTTAAGAGCTTCCGCAACTCTTCTTATCGCAAGTATGTAGGCACCAGTCCTCATATTAACCTTGTAAATATCTGAAGTCTCGTACACGCCATTAAATGCTTTCACCATAATCTCTTTTAACTTTCTATTAACCTCTGTTTCAGACCAGAAGTACGCCTGCAAACCTTGCACCCACTCAAAGTATGAAACTGTTACCCCTCCTGCATTTGCAAGAATGTCTGGAACGAGGAATATCTTTTTCTCGTCAAGGATCTTGTCAGCTTCAGGAGTTGTTGGACCATTTGCGCCCTCAACTATTAGTTTTGCCTTTACTCTATCTGCGTTTTCTCCTGTTATCTGATTTTCAAGAGCTGCAGGAACGAGAACATCACATTGGGTCTCAAGAAGTGCTTTATTTCCTTCTACTACACCTTTTATAAATTCACCTCTATTGTACCCTTCTATCAATTTGTTTTTAGTCGTTTTCACGTACTCTAAAAGATCCGTAATATCAATTCCTTCTGGATCAATAATGGCACCACTAACATCTGAAACTCCAACAATTTTGCATCCTTCATTATAAATTAATCTTGCTGCATTACTCCCCACATTTCCAAATCCCTGCACTGCAACACTAGTTTTTCTTGGATCTCTATTAAGTTTTTTCAAGGCTTCGAGTGTGCACAACATGACTCCTCTTCCTGTAGCCTCTGCTCTTCCAAGAGACCCTCCCAAAGGAATTGGCTTTCCTGTAACAACTCCTGGAGCGCTGTACCCCAAAAAGCTGCTGTATGTGTCCATAATCCATGCCATAGTTTGCTGATTTGTGTAAACATCTGGTGCTGGAATATCCTTCTCTGGTCCTATCATCGGAAGGATCATAAATGTATATCTCCTCGTAAGTCTTTCTAACTCACCTTGCGAGAGTTTTGGAGGATCACAGACTATTCCTCCTTTAGCTCCTCCATACGGTATGTCCACTACAGCACATTTCCATGTCATCCATGCTGACAGAGCTTTTACCTCATCTAAGGTAACGTTGGGATGGTATCGTATTCCTCCTTTACACGGACCTCTTGCATAGTTGTAATGTACTCGATATCCTGTAAAGTTTTTAATCGAACCATCATCCATCCTTATAGGTACAGAGACAATGACACTTCTCTGTGGCTCTCTCAGCTGTTCGTATATGCCTGGATCAAGATTGAGCTTGTCACAAGCTGTTTTCAATTGCTTGAGCATATTTTGAAACGGGTTTTCTTCTTTTGATTTTCCCATTTGATCACCTACTATATTTAAATTTTAAGAGGCGGCGAAGAAAGAGATGTTACAAGTGCTGCATATCCTTCTCGTTTCTTAATACTTTCCGTATCTATTATATGAAAGTCCAGCAAAGGAAGAACCAGGGGGATATCGTCCTGAAGAACTTTGAGATAAGCCCTAAGTACACCTCTCTCCAGTTTTTCTGTAACCTCTTCTACTTTCTCTTGATTTGTGTCGATATGAACTAACATATCAATATCCGAACACGGCCTAGCCTCATTTGTCGCTGTTGATCCATATAGATAAACACCTTTTATACTATCAACATGATCTTTTAGATACGCTGAAATCTCTTTTGCAATAACATAGCGAAGAGTACTGTGTACATGACAGTTACCTTCTTGCAACATTCTAACTATCTCTGTTTTACTCTTCTTGAACCTTTGGGCACAAAACCCAATGGCTTTTTGAATCCAAAGATCGTATTCGTCGTCGTTCATATCATCACCTAAGAGTCTTGAAATCCCATTATAAGCTTTTCGGTTTTAGTCAAAAAAAGAAAAATATTCTGATATATGCAGTCGAAAAACTTATTAATATAAAAAAAGTTGAAAGATAGAATGATAAAAATAGCGGCTTTTTCAGATGCACACTTTCCAAAACTTGTGGGAATCAAGGAACTGAAAGTTTTGAGAAACTCTGTAAACAATATAAATCCAGATTATGTTGTTATTGCAGGCGATCTAACAGAAGGAGAAAAAGAATCCTTTGAAACTTTTTTAAAGGAATTTGAAGAAATAGATTGTCCTAAACTCATATGTCTGGGAAATCATGATCTATGGGTGCAATCTTTTGAAGAGGCAACATCGCTTGAAAAAATGGAAGAATTCATAGAGGTGGGTGAAAGTTTTGGATATCATATGCTAGATAATAAACCATTCTTAGAAAAGGGTATCGGATTTGCAGGAACAATCGGTTGGTATGACTATTCTTTTGCAGATCCTCAATTTCCAATAAAAAACATAGAAAACAAGATCCTCTTTTATAAAGGAGATACATTTGCTGCTTCCTGGTGGAACGACAGATTTTATTTCAGATTGAAAAAGAGAAACCCTTTAATGGAGATGACCTTCACAGAAGACGATAATTTTTTTGTAGACAGCCTTAAAATACCAAGAAGTTCTAGAGAAGAGGACACATACTTTACAAAACTCTGTCACAAGCATCTCAATAAAAGCCTCAATGAAATAAAAGATGCCAAAATAAAGATCGCAGTTATCCATCATCTGCCTTTCAAAGAGCTTCTGAACATTGGAAGAGAAAAAACAATAGAATCTCTATTTTTTAATGCATTCATGGGATCTAAGTGTTTTGGAGAATTGATGATAGAAAAAAACGTGGACATCTGTATCTGCGGACACACACACAGGGATGTCAGAAGAAAAATCCATGGGATCGAGGTATACAATGTTTCGGAGATAAAAAGAGGAATAAAAAAAATAGAGATATAAAATTTAGTACCATCCACGAGTTTTCATTGCATCTGCAACTTTTTTCACCGCAACAATATATGCCGCTGTTCTCATATCGACATCTTCTCTTTTGTGAGCGTCATACACATCGTTGAAAGCACCTACCATAATCTTGTTCAGTTTATCATAAACCTCTTCACTTGACCAGTAGTAACCAGTTACATTCTGGACCCACTCAAAGTACGAAACTGTCACTCCTCCAGAATTGCATAGGAAATCTGGAATAACAAAAACTCCTTTCTTATGCAAGATCTTGTCAGCTTCAGGAGTTGTTGGGCCATTTGCAGCTTCTGCAATTACTTTGGTTTTTATCCTGTCAGCATTTTTTTCTGTGATAACATTCTCTATAGCACATGGAACTAAGATATCACACTCCAGTTCCAACAGATCCTCGTTGGTAATTTTCTCTGTTTCGTGCAGTCCTATAACAGAACCTGTTTTTTCTTTCTGACTCAAGGCTGCATGTGGATCGAAACCTCTTTCACTGACAATTCCTCCTTTCGAATCGGAAACCGCAATAATCTTGGCACCTGCACCTTTAAGTAATGTCGCTGCAAAAGCTCCTGCATTTCCATACCCTTGAACAACAGCACGGGCTCCCCTAAGATTTATCCCCAATTTTCTTGTAGCTTCTTGTATTGCGTAAAGAGTGCCCATAGCTGTCGCATTCCATCTACCCTCAGATCCTCCAACAATTACGGGTTTTCCTGTTATTACTCCTGGAACATTGTACTGTTTGATCCTTGAAAACTCATCCATCATCCACGCCATTATTTGTGGATTTGTATAAACATCTGGTGCGGGAATGTCTTTTTCTGGGCCTATGAACTGAGCTATCGCTCTGATATATCCTCTACTTAATCGTTCAAGTTCATCGACCGAAAGTGTATGAGGATCGCATATAACTCCCCCTTTACTGCCCCCATAGGGTATACCTACAACTGCACATTTCCACGTCATCCACGCTGCCAGAGCTTTTACCGTATCGATAGTTTCCGCCGGATGGAATCTTATTCCTCCCTTAGTTGGTCCTCTTGCATCATTGTACTGAACTCTGAAACCTGTAAATACCTTTGTTGATCTATCATCCATCTTTACAGGTATCGATACTTCCAGAGTCCTAAGTGGATTTCTCAAGATTGTATGTGCTGAAGGGTCTAAATTCATTATCTTGGCTGCAGTATCTAATTGTTTCTGTGCTATCTTAAATGGGTTTAGTTCTTCAGGCATAATATCACCTTAAACGAAACTCATGCAAACTAAATAAAAAGGTTTCGATGCATAGATAATGAAATATACCTATAATATCCTCTTAAGATGTATGAAAAATCTTTTTTTAAAGAAAAAATTCTTTCTTTCCAGAATGATTTCTCAAATACAGGGTGATGTCAGCAAAACTGACATCCATGTGGTTATACCCTCTTCCCTTTAATAATTATTTTTTCTTTTCTTTGGGATAAACTACTTTCGCAATCACTCGGATGTAAATCCTTGGATTTACATCTATCTGTTGACGAAAAAAGAATAGATTTCCTATCCCTCTTATTAAATAATTTATTTTCTTTTTTCCAGAACGCTTTTTTCTTTTCAAAAGAAAAAAGGGTTGTGGACTCGGCGGGTTTCGAACCCGCGGCTTCTGCCTTGCGAAGGCAGCGCTCTTCCACTGAGCTACGAGCCCATAAAAAAAGAAATTTAAGGTATTATTTTTTCGATAGATATATACTTCAATACCGTCAATGCTATGTTTGTCTTGTATATCTTTATGTGGCCGTTTCTATAGAGATCCATCCCATTTTCAATTATAACTTTTCTGTATCTTCCCTGATCAAGCCTGTCATAGTAGTAATCAAACCATTCATTGAGAAGATCTGCCCTGAAATCCCACGGCACCTGATCTTTCTGTAAACTCTGCGGAGGGTAACTCTTTCCTATTACCCAATCAACTAAGGTATTTCTGTCCACATCCGTTCCTCTGAACTCGATAGAAGGATCCATACTGAGATTATATATAGCCTCGGTATCGGCTATTATCATTCTATCAATATTTCCATACTCAGCCACCACCGCATCATAAAATGCCTTTATATCACTTAACGCTGGAAGTACCTCCACGTTGACAGCTTTTCCCTCTCCAGAGTCGGTATCATAAATAGAAGCAGCTTTTGCCACGTCTCCCTCTTCTGCAATCATAAGTATCTTCTGATCATCTGCAATGTCTTTGAGTCCTCTCCAGACGCCAAAGGCTGTAAAAACAACTAGTAGCACAAGGATAAGTAGAACCATACCTATCGTCTTCTTCAGTGTCCAGAATTTTTTCTTTTCTTTTTTTTCTTTCTTTTCTTTCTTTTCACCTTCTTCTTCCATAAAATCACCTAACAAGTATCTTCTTTTTATATTTATATATCTTTCCTGACACTCTTATTTTATGTTCACCATCATTACATAAACTTTTCTAACTCTCGGTCCATCACTCTCTATCAGAAATATGCTCTGCCACGTTCCCAAAGCAAGTCTTCCGTTAACTACCGGGATCGTTAAACTATTATTAAAAAGAGATCTGAGATGAGAATGTGCATTGTTATCTACTCTGTTATGCTCATAACTTCCCTTAGGAGCTAAATTTGAGTAAAAGTTTAGAATATCCTCTCTCAAGCCTCTTTCATCTTCGTTAATCAGCAGAGAACATGTTGTATGCGGTGTAAATATCACAGCAACTCCATCGCCTTTCACAAATCTTTCTATTTCTCCTGTTATATTGATCAGATCAAATTCTTTCCTTGTGTCAACAGTAAACTGCTCCATGATCTGATCATGATCACAGAGTATATATATGTATTCCGGAACCGATTGCTTCAGAATCTATGGGAAAATCTTTTAACTTCTTACTTGAAAATAATATCATGGACAAAAGTATTATTACAGATATCAGAGCAAGGGAAATTCTCGATTCAAGAGGGAATCCCACAATAGGATGTGATGTGAAAACAAATTTAGGGTTTGGAACAGCGTTGGTACCTTCTGGGGCATCAGTTGGAGAAAAAGAAGCTGTTGAACTGAGGGATGGAGGAAAAAGATATCATGGAAGGGGTGTGGAAAAAGCTGTAAGAAATGTAAACGAAAAAATTGCCCCGCTGCTCATCGGCGAGAACGTGCTCGATCAGAAAAGAATTGATTCTCTAATGCTTGAAATCGACAACACAAAAGATAAGTCAAATCTCGGTGCAAATGCAATATTGAGCGTATCCTTAGCATGTGCAAGAGCTGCTGCAAATTCTCTTGGAGTTCCTCTATATAAATATCTAAATCCTGATAGTTCTATCCTTCCTATACCATTAATGAATATAATCAATGGAGGTGCCCATGCTGGTAACTCCTTAGAGTTTCAGGAATTTATGATAATGCCACTAAACGTTGAAAAATTTAAAGACGCCCTCAGAATTGGAAGCGAGACATATCACGAGCTGAAAACGATATTGAAGGATAAATATGGAAAAAATGCGATAAATATAGGAGATGAAGGCGGATTTGCACCCCCCATGGAAAACATAGAAGATCCCTTTGTGGCGATATTAAAAGCTGTAGAAAACCTGGGATACGGGAAAAATATAAAATTTGCTATTGACTCTGCTCCTTCTTACTTTTATGATAAAAAAACAGAAAAATATACGATTGGAGGAAAAAAATATAGAAATATGGAGCTTCTTGAATTATACAAAGAACTAATCTCCAAGTATGATATAATATCAATAGAGGATCCTTTCTACGAAGAGGATTACGAAGGTTTTGCAGCCATTACAAGAGAACTTAAAATACAGATAGTGGGTGACGATATCTTTGTTACGAACCCGGAACTGTTAAGAATTGGGATAAAAAAAGGACTTTGCAATACACTATTACTAAAGATAAACCAGATAGGAACGATATCAGAGTCTATAGAAGCTGCAGAACTTGCTTTTAAAAATAAATATGGTGTTGTAGTCTCGCACAGATCAGGAGAAACGGAAGATACAAGCATAGCAGATATAAGCGTGGCTCTTGATAGCGGACAGATAAAAACAGGAGCTCCCTGCAGAGGAGAAAGAGTAGCTAAATATAATAGATTACTAAAAATAGAGGAAGAAAATGAGTTTTTTATATACGCTGGTAAGAAATTCAAGCTTTGATCTCAAGCAACTCTCTTATTTTACTGTCGAGCTCTTTCCCTTTTTCTGTCAATTTGTACCTTTTGATCCTTCCCTTTTTCTCAGATTTAACTAGCCCAAAATCTTCGAACTTTTTCAAACATGTTATTACATAGCTGTACATGCAGACAGCCTTGTTCCTTATCTTTGCAGCGTACTCCTCTTTCTCTGTATTCAGGAATATCTTCAGAGTTTTTTCTTTAAAAAATAGTTTCAGTATATCCTCGTTCATACATTATCCTTATAATTCTATCTTTAAATACCTTCCCCTTCATGCGTTAACTTTTTTAAATTTTTTATTATAATATAACTATGCCTGCCAACGTGACAAGAGAATACCTTTTAGCAGAAGATGAATACAGAGAAGCAAAAACAGTTCCTGAGAAGATCAAGGCACTGGAAAAGATGTATTCAACGATACCGAAACATAAAGGTACCGAGAAGATGAGGCTTTCCATAAAGCAGAGACTATCGAGATATAAGGAGGAACTGGAAAAATCTAAAGTTAAAAGAGGAGGAGGACCAAGCTTTTCTGTAAAAAAGGAAAGTGCTGCCCAGGTAGCTTTAGTAGGACTTCCAAACTCTGGAAAATCTTCTATTCTTAAAATTCTCACCAATGCAAACACAGAAGTGGCAAGCTATCCCCTCACAACAATTATTCCAACTCCAGGGATGCTGGATTATAAAGATATCCAGATTCAGATGGTGGATATGCCTCCGATCATTAAAGATATCTCAATAGGCAAAGGCTTTGGATTTCAGCTCATAAGTGCCATAAAGAATGCAGATGCCCTGATTATAGTACTGGATCTCAGTAAAGATCCTGTAAAAAATATGGAAATAATTCTCAACGAACTTTATAGATCTGGATTCAGAATAAACAAGAGGAAACCTGACGTAGAGATAAAAAAGTTTTCTTCAGGGGGTATAGAGATAAGTGGAAAAGAGTATGTTTCGGATGTGAACGAGATCAAAAAAATGCTCGTAGAAACCAAGGTATCCAATGCTCTTGTAATAATTAAAGAAAAAATAACTCTTGAAGATTTTTTAGACTCTCTAAATAGGAATTTAGCCTATAAAAAAGCATTTATTCTTGGGAACAAAAACGATCTGGAAAAAAGTGATGAGAATTTGAAAATATTCAGAAAAAAATATCCTGAGTTTGAGATAATACCACTATCTGCAGAGAAGGAAATAAACATCGAGCAGGTGAAGGAAAAAATCTATGAAATTCTTGATATAGTACGAGTTTTTACAAAATCACCAGGCTCTGATCCCGATTATCCTCCAATAGCGATGAAAAGAGGTTCGACAGTCTTAGATGTAGCTAGAGAAGTTCATAAACAGTTTTACAAAAATTTCAAATATTCAAAGATATGGGGAAAATCTGTCAAGTATGACGGACAGAGAGCTGGCGGTGATCACATAGTAGAAGATGGAGATGTCGTGGAGATTCATATAAAGTGAGATTGGAATGAATAAAAATATTCAAAGTGGACGCCTGAAATTTTTTCCGGCATATCGAGCTGATTTTCCGAGCTCTTCTTCTATTCTGAACAGTCGGTTGTATTGCGATATTCTTTCGCCCCTACACGGTGCACCGGTCTTTATTTGCCCAGCATTTAAAGCAACTGCCATATCTGCCAGCCACGTATCTTCTGTCTGTCCCGATCTCTCTGAAACTTGAACACCATATCCATTCCTATATGCAAACTCAGCTGTATCGAGAGCTTCGGTAAGTGTCCCCACCTGATTTACCTTCCACAAAACTGCATTTCCTGCACCATTCTCTATTCCCTTTTTTAATCGCTCTATATTTGTGACGAAAAGATCATCACCGACTATCTGGATATCCAAACTCCTAGTTAACTCAGCAAATCCTTCAAAATCTTCTTCCATAAGTGGATCCTCAATAGATTTCACAGGATATGCAGAACAAAGATCTTCATAAAAATCGATCATTTGCTCTCGACTCATTTCTTTTTCCATAAATGTATATCCCTCTTTCTTTTCATTGTAGAAATGAGTCGCTGCAGCATCTATTCCAAGAACAAATTCATCATGGTACCCCAGTTCTTCTATTGCCTCTAACTCAGCATCGAATGCCTCTCTCGGATCTTTCATTCCTACGGGGGTGTATCCTCCTTCGTCAGCAGTATTTAAAGAATGCCTGCCCCAGTCTCTCTCCATTATCTTTGCCAATTCAAGATACACTTCTGTACCCATTCGCATGGCTTCAAAAAAACTCCTGGCACCAACGGGCATTACGATATGCTCTTGAAAATCAAGTTCTGTGGCAGCTAATTTCCCCCCATTTATTAAATTCAATAATGGTGTCGGTAAGATGTTGGCGTTTACATCTCCTATATATCGATAAAGAGGTAATCCGAGGGATTCTGCGGCAACTTTTGCAACGCACAAAGAAACCCCGACGATGGCATTAGCCCCCAGATTTGATTTATTTTTTGTTCCATCCAGTTCGATCATCAAATGATCAATTTCTCTCTGTTCTCGTACATCTTTCCCTATTATTTGCGGAGCAATAACATTCTCTACATTTTTTATAGCTTTGCGAACTCCAAATCCAAGAAATCTCTTTTCTCCGTCTCTTAATTCAACTGCTTCATGCTTCCCAGTTGAACGGCCACAGGGGACGTCTGCCCATGCTGAAACGTTTCCTTCTGTAGATACCCGAACTTCAACAGTAGGATATCCTCTATTATCCAAAACTTCTCGAGCTCTAATTTCTTTTATTTTAAATCTATTCATTTTAATCACCTAATATTTTGAAGATTGAATTACTATTAAACGTAAGTCCATTACGTTTGTTCCTGTCGGGTAAGTGTAGATTGCATCCCCGAGACGCTCCAAAACATAGGATGCGTTATGATTCATGAGATTTTTGAAGATATCGATTCCCTTTTCCCTTGCTCTTCTTAGAGTATAGCCATCGATAATACCTCCTGCAATATCAGTAGGTCCGTCAGTTCCATCAGTACCTATAGACACAACGGTTATGTTCTTATTTCCTCCTATTTTTAGTGAAAAACCAAGAACAAACTCCTGATTTGGACCTCCTTCACCGTATTCATCTTCAATTGTTACCGTTGTCTCGCCACCGGAGATCAGGACAATAGGCGGTGCAAAAGGTCGATCATGTTTTTCTATTTCTTTAGAGATTCCAGATAGTGCAATGCCAACTTCTCTGCTTTCACCTTCTATCATCGTTGACATTATTTTTGCGTTGAATCCAAGTTCTTCAGCTCTCTTCTTTGCAGCCTCACATGCATCTCCATTTGCTGACAGCATGAAGGTGTGGACGCGCATACCCGTAAAATCCTCTGGAGATTCAAAACGTGGATCTGCTTTATGAAGATGATTTTTGATTGAAAGCGGAGTTTTATCCCATAACTTGTATTTTTTAAGAGTGCTCACAGCGTCAACAAAAGTGGATGTATCGGGTACAGTCGGGTCCGTTATAACATCCAAAACGTCCCAGTCTCCAATTACATCCGAAACAGTTAGATTAATTATTTCGGCAGGATGGATAGCAACAGCCAGTCTGCCTCCCTTTACTGCAGAAATGTGTTTTCTTACAGCATTTATCTCCTCGATTGAGGCACCACTTTTCAGAAGAAGGTCAGTCATAGTTTGCACATCTTTTAAACTTATACCTCCGGCAGGCAATGTCATTAAAGCTGAGCTACCACCCGTGAAGAGACAGAAAACCAGATCGTTCTCCTTCATTTTTGTTGCAAGTTCCATGATTTTCCTAGCCCATTTATATCCAATTTCGTTTGGAATGGGATGCCCCCCTTTAACTACCTTTATCCTTTTTAGTTCATCATCTCTCTTTTCAATTACAATCCCTTCTTTAATTCTTTCTCCAAGGATATCTTCGAGAGCTTTTGCTATGGGAAAAGAAGCCTTTCCTGCACCTATAACATATATGTTCTCCTTCTTAGAGAGATCGAACTCTAGGCGGTCCACTTTTAATATTTCTCCATCAAGTCTAATGAGTCGTTTCGTAGCTTCATACGTGTCTATAGCTTTTAACACATATTCAATAATATCCAATACAACTTTTCTACTTTCTATATTACCATGTGAAACCAACTGTTTCTTGTTCTTGATTATCGAAATATTGGATTCATTCCCATTCTGCAAGTGATCACCTATGATCAGTATGAATAAAACTATCTTTAAAAAATTAACTTAAAAAAAAGAAAAAGATATTTCTTTTCCCATTCTCTGAGATTTTTTTTCTCTGAAATATCAAGAAAAGCTCATTTAACATTTCCACAAAATCCAAAGAAAACGCTGGAGAGGGCTGGTAGCGACCTTATATTAGAGAATGAGGACGTCGTAGAGATTCATATAAAATGAGCATCTCCATGAATTAACACAAAGATTTATAAATAATAGGGATATATGGTTACTCAATTATAGAAGAATTAACTATAATAAAAGGCGGTAAGAAAACAATGAAGAAGAACTATCTTGTAATATTGATTACAGCCTGTGTACTGGCAGGGTGCATAAGTACTCATATGAGCAATACGCCCACTGCCACTTTAGAAAATGCAATGGAAGTACGTCCAGGTGTTTATGTTACAAACAAAGCTAGTGTTTTACCACTTCCTACATCAGGCTATGACATTTACTTAATCGGAGAATGGCATGGCCAACGTGAAGTTCATCTCCTATTTCTTGAGTATCTAAAGATACTTCATAAAAATGTCGGACTGCGTGACATTATATTAGAAGTTGATCAAGTTGCAGAGAGGCAAGCTAACGAGTACACATTGGGTATCATTTCCAAAATGTCCGAGGGTTTGTATTCCAGACCGGATAGGATCGATGTTCTGGAGGATGTGAGAGCATTCAATGAAACACTCCCCAATAACAAGAAAATTCGTGTACACTTGGCAGATATTGATTATCCACTTCTAAGGATTCATATTCATCTTCAGAATATACAAGAAAGAATTGGTGCAACAGCCGAAGATGTTCAAATTCCACCTTTAGATGAATTTAAGTATTGGAGCAAAAACAAAATGTTAGCACTGGTAGATCAGCTTAGAGAAGCTACAGATGACGATTCTATAATCAATGAATTGGAAACAGTAAGACCTTCAGTCCTATACTTCATTTATGGTGGAACATCCATCTCGCAAATTCGAGAAGAAACAATTACCAATAATATCCAATATATTTTAAAAGAATTGGATGGTGCTCCAGTGTTGGCCTTGTATGGAGCATGGCATGCACGTCAAACAACAGACTTCCCTCCAGAATACCGTCCCTGGGCTCAACGTTTAACAGAATTGGGAATAAATATTTACTCAGTATATTCAACAGGAATTTCGGGACAATACTGGTACCAATCACCATGGTGCCCTGCGGGAATCTATAAACTCAACATGCCCCCTGATAAAATATACTTCGGAGATGGAAGTACCTTAAGCGATATTTTTGACAATGCTTCCAATTATGATATCGTATATGTTGACCTGCAACTGGACGCGAATACATCTCTGAGATACTCTGAAAGCGATACAGATTGGTCGGAGATCCTTGATCCAAATACTCCAATAGCAAAGATGTTCAATGGCCTTATCTTATTTAGAAAAGCAACCCCTACACGTGATAGTAACTCGTAGAAGCAAGAGATCGTGGGAATACAATAAAAAAAGAAAAAAACACCACCATGGGGCAATGGTGGTGTGACAAAAAAACTAAAAGGTTATGAACTTAATATTTTTTTGCCTTTCTTTCCATCTCGAGAAGTTTTCCTTTTGCATATTCTATTTCTGGCCCTATCATAATTGTCACCTGATACTATATTGAAAACTCCTATTTAAAAGCTTTTTTGCACAAATAAGCTTATTATTTCTCTTATTTTTTAAAATATTTTCACTTTCGCGAAAATGAGAAAACAACCCTTTTCTTTTAAAAAAAGAAAAGCGTTCTGGAAAAGAAAGAAAGTGTTATCTAAAAAAGGGAGAGATTAGAAAGAGAAAAAATGGAAAATGCGATCATATATACTAGCTACACCACTTCACAAAAATATAGCAAAAAGGCGTATCAAATGCCGCTATTAGAACTTTTATGAGATACTGACTCCCTATCATTGTTAATATAGGAACACTGCCGTAGAAAGCAAGGACAATAAATATAGAAGTATCCAGAAGCTGGGATACCATCGTTGAAGCATTGTTTCTCAGCCACAGATATTTTCCTCCAGTTTTATCTTTCCAGAAGTGAAAAGCCCAGACATCATGGTGCTGCGAGATTAAATAAGCTGTCATTGATGCTAAAATTATTCTTGTTGATCCTCCCAGAATACTTGTAAAAGAGGATTGATCGTAAAAAGAAGCGGGTTTTAATATGATAGAGAATCTTATCAAAACCAATGCTAAAATATTGCATAAAAATCCTATTCTCACAAGAGTATTGGCTTCTTTTTTACCCCAGATCTCACTGTAAACATCTGTAAAAAGAAATGTAACTGCATAAGCCAGAACAGCTGCAGGAAATACGAGTTTCCCATAGCTGACTATCTTAACAGCTGTTATATTTGATATTATCAATGACGTCACAAAAAACATCTCAAATATCTTTTTTTTATTTTCCAGATTCATCTTCTCACCCCCAGCATTAATACAGCACCTATTAAAGCTGTAAGAGGCAAAATCAATAAAGCTTGATTCAATGTATACATTTTTGTCGCATAACCTATTAGTATGGGCGAAGATCCCCCCATGGTGGCTGCCACGCTGAAGAATATACCCAGCCCTCTGCTGTGCATATCCTCTGGAGTTACCTCGGCTATGTATGCAAATATTGCTGGCCACACGATCGACATAAATAAACCTGTAAGTGCCCCGAATATGTATATCAGATAAGAGTTTTCTGTTCTCAAAAGTGGTATAAGAAATATAGCTGTAAGGATCAGCGAAGAGGAAACTATTTTTCTATAAGAGATCTTATCAGATAACACACCGCCTATGTACTGTCCGAATATACCGACTCCTAGAAATACGGAGAGCAGAGAGCCATAAAAACTGGAATCGTATCCTATTCTGTCCAGGTGCACCGGAAAAAACGTGGTAAATCCTCGATTGCACATGGATGCTGTACCAAGTACGATCATAACAAGGATAGCTGCTGAGGAGAATATTAAAGAAAGTTTATTTTTTGATTTTTCAAAAGATATATCTGTAACAGAAAGGTAATACAGTAACGCCACCAAGATACATATAATGGGAGTAACTTTTAAGACAAATCTCCAGCCGTAGAGATGGGCAAGAAATCCGCTGTAAGCAGGGAATATCAAAAGCCCTACGGCACCTCCAACGCCGTGAATACCTATAGCTTTTCCTCTTCCTATCTTAAAATGCGTTGTTATTACCGAAACGCCTACGGGATGATAAAAAGAAAACCCTACACCTGCAAAAAATGTAAAAATTAGGATATGAGAAAAGGAATTGGCTAAAGAAATTAAATAAAAAGATAAAGATATCAGAAGAAACCCAAAAACTACCATATCTTTCTTTTTTTTAAGATAATCTGAGACATATCCCATCAAGAACTGAAAAAGCCCCAGGGCGATTATCAAGACCCCTCCTAAAATTCCTATCTGGACATTGGAAAAAGAGAACTCCTTTGCCATTAACGGAATTAGAGGATACATTACTACCTCACACCCATCGTCTACCAGATGAGCTAAAAAAGTTGTATAGATGATCTTATTTCCCATTCCTTCACCTTGGAACAAACTCAGCTTTTATCTTTTTTAGAAGTTCTGGATTTTCTATTATATCCATTGCGGTAAGAACCATGGCTTTTGCGCCAATCATAATAGCTTCATTACCCTTTTCGGAGATCGCAGCTTGAGCAAACTCTTTGGAATGGGATCTCAGTTCTTTATCACTTATTCTTATAAAAGGATGGATACTTGGAACAACACAACTAACATTTCCTATGTCACTCGATCCCAATCCACCGAACTCCTTTGATTTATCTACCGTGATGCCGAGGGATTTAACGTTCTTTTCGAAAATCTCTGCAAGGATATCACTGGGATAAAAAGCCTTGTATCCTTTTCCCATTTCTATTTTTAACTCTGTTCCCGTTGCTTTGCTTGCACCCATAGCGCAGTTTTTAACTTTTTCAAGAACTTTCTCGAGATACTCATTGTCTACAGCCCTCACAAAAAAATATGCTTCTGCGTAGTCAGGCACTATATTCGGGGCAGCCCCTCCACTGGTAATGATACCATGAATTCTTACATCCTCTCTCAAATGCTGCCTCAGTGCGTTTATATTGTTGTATGTTAAAATTACTCCATCAAGAGCATTTATTCCTTCTTCGGGAGAAGCTGCAGCATGAGAAGGCTTTCCATAGAACTTAAATCTTAACTCTCTTATTGCCAGAAACCTCTCTTTTATGAGAGTTCTATCTGAGGGATGTATCATCATCACAACATCTATATCTTTGAAGATTCCTTCTTCCGAGAATTTTACCTTTGCTCCCTCTGCTTCCTCTCCGGGGCACCCTATAACGTAAACAGTAATATCCAGATCATTTTTTTCTATAAATCTTTTTAAAGCAATTCCCGCCCCCATACCTGCAGAAGCTATTATATTATGGCCGCAGCCGTGTCCTATCTCCGGAAGAGCATCATACTCTGCTAAAAATGCAATTTTTATCTTTCCTTTTCCATATCTAGCTGTAAAAGCTGTCTCATATCCACAGATGTTCCTTTCTACTTCAAATCCTTCTTTTTTAAGAGTTTCTATCAGTAATTTTGATGCTTTATGCTCCTTATAAGCTGTTTCAGGATTTTCGAAGATTTCTCTGCTTATAGAATATAGGATAGATTTTAATTCTTCTATCTCTTTCATTTTATCACCTTTTTCTTATCAAATTCTTCTAAAGACATCTCTCCATTTGCATATTTATCAACTAATTTTTTCAGCTCTTTTTTTGCATCCTTATTATCTTTTTTCTTTTTCTTGAAATAGAATAGATATACAGATACTACAAAAATCAGGAAAATTATAAAGGAAATCCAGTACATTAAATAATTTTTTTTAGATTTTCCTGTATAATATTCACATTCTTCTACACCCTTTTGAAAATCCAAATACTCAAAATCTTTTTCAGCCTCCTCAAAATACTTTAAAGCCGATTTAGGATCGCTATCCCACAAAGTTTCTCCGATCTGGAAATTTATGAGAGCTTCAGCAAACTTATTACAATTTTCAGAGTTTTCTCCCAAGGAATCGTAAATAATTCCAGCTTCTATAAACTTTTTTTGAGCAGAAAGATTGTCATTGAAAATTAATTTTATTCCTTCGTCATATATGTTCTGCGCATCTATGTATTTTTCGCATTTTTCGATATATTCTTCACAATTTTTTTGTTTTTCACCAACTAAAATATTTTCAAGAGTTTCAAAGAGACTTAACGCCTGAGAATAATTTTTTTGGCTGTAATACTCTACTGCCATATTAAAATTCTGCAGTGATTCTTCGTAAATGTCTATGTTGTTAATTTTTTTTTCTGCTGTACTCTTGAGATCTTCACATTTTACCTGAGAATACATCTCTCTTGCTTTTTCTGGATCGTTGTTCTCCAGAAATAAATCTCCTTCAAAAATAAGATCATACGCTTCTATACAGATATTACATTTCTCAAGCATCTCTTCTGTCGAGTTTGTATCAAAATTACCATTTTCAAAAAGTTTTTTTACTTCTTCCAGGTATATTTTAGCTCTTCTGTATTCTTTTTTGTCATAATAGTTTTTTCCCTTTTCGAAAAAAGAGTTTCCTTTATTGTACGAGCTGAGATAATCATCTATCGTCCCTCTCAAACTCTCTTCTGTGATCTCTTCATCCCCCTGGAACGTAGCTTTTTCGTTAATAACTATAGCTGGTACTTTCCAGAAATCGTAACTTAAAAACTCGTTCATCCACACAGAGGATTTATAAACATTCATTCTTACAAGCTGAACATTGGGATAATCTTTCTCTATTTCATCTATCATTGAATCCACTACATCGCAATAAGGACACCCATCCACAAGATAATATTTAACAATGATTACTTTTTCCTGAGCATAAACTCCAGAAAATAATAACATGGCTAAAAGTATAACTGCTTTTTTCTTCATGCTTTTTGATAGAGTCATGCGTATAAAAATCTTGTTGTCATTTTATGCAGGGGATACATGTCAATGCATCCTGGTAGAGGAGAAGGGTGCTGGTAATATAAATGATAGATCCATAATCGCCGATCCTATCAAGAGAATAAACTTTTTATACACAATGATATGCATCATCTGCACAAGCATTCCGGAGCTTTTCATAAGCCTCATGCCCATGAACATACTCATGTTGAAATAGCTCATGTTCATTGGCCAGATATTCATCACAGACACGAGCACAAAATGTTGCAGGAGGATTAGACTCGACAACCTCTCCACTCTATCACGTAAGATCAACTTTAGATTTTCTAATCAGAAAACACAAAAACTTTTATAACATATTACTTATATTCTCTTAATGCTGATCTGGCTTATAATTGCAGTTTTGATCGGGCTGTATATGGCTTGGAATATAGGTGCAAATGATGTAGCCAACTCTATGGCTTCTGCCGTCGGTGCCAAGGCTATAACGATGAAACAGGCGATAATAATTGCGGGGATACTCAACTTTCTTGGAGCTGTATTCGTTGGGTGTCATGTCACAGAAACTGTAAGGAAGGGGATAGTGGATCCTTCGAGTCTGGGTAGCTCGAATATCGTGATATACGGGGCTCTTTCTGCACTTCTTGCCGCGAGTTTGTGGATTACTATAGCTACATGGAAGGAACTTCCCGTATCTACCACGCACTCCATAGTCGGTGGTCTTCTGGGATTTGGACTCGTAGCGGGAGGAGCTATAAACTGGATAAAGGTTGGGGAGATAACAGCGGCATGGATACTTTCTCCAGTATTTGGGTGCGCACTCGCATTTGTAGTCTTCAGTATATTGCATCACACTATTTTCAACTCGAAACATCCAATTAAACGATGCAGGATCGTAGCTCCTATCTTTATCGGACTTGCTTTTTTTACAATCGCTCTTTCTTTTCTTTTTAAAACTCGTTTAGGAGAAACCCTGAAAATCTCCGAAGGAACTGCTATTTTTTACTCGGGAACTATAAGTATTCTCGCAATGATAGGATGTTACTTTCTGATATCGAAATTTTATAGTGATACATTCGATGTAAAAAACGTAGAATCGGTATTCAAGTGGGCTCAAGTGTTTACATCATGTTATGTTGCCTTCTCTCAGGGAGCTAATGATGTTGCCAATGCGATAGGTCCTGTAGCTACTATTTATACGATAACAAAAACTAATGAAATTTCTTCATGTGTGGAAGTACCATTTTTTCTCTTGGTCATCGGCGGCTTTGGAATTGTACTCGGTATCTCTACATGGGGATATAAAGTCATAGACACAGTAGGCAGAAAAATAACGGAACTAACAAATACGAGAGGCTTTACGATAGAATTTTCAGCTGCCACCATAGTTCTGATCGCGTCTAAGATGGGATTACCTGTCTCGACGACACACGCAGTCGTAGGAAGTGTCGTTGGTGTTGGACTTGCGCGGGGACTGAAAGCCATAGATTTAAGAGTCATAAAAAATATAGTGATATCATGGGCAATAACAATCCCCTCAGCAGCTTTGATGACAATTTTTATATTTAAGATGCTCGTAGTTATAACATAGGTGATAAAATGACCACAAATCCTTTGACAAAAATATTCATAAAATCTCCATTTGATCCCATAGTGGAACATGCGGAGATAACTAAAAAAGCTATTGAAAAACTCAATGCAGCATTCACTTTGTTTTTCGAGAGGGACTATTCTAAAATGGAAGAGCTATGTAAAGAAGTTATAGATCTTGAAACAGATGCAGATAATTTAAAGGCGAAAATGAGGGAAAAGCTACCTTCAGGAATCTTCATGCCCGTAAGCAGGGGGGATATTTTAGATCTGATAAATCATCAGGATAAAATTGCTGATCAAGCGGAAAATCTTGCTCAGTGGCTGCTTATAAAAGAAACAAACAGTATCCCCTTGAAAATGATAGAGTACATGAAAAAGATCATGGATATTAATGTAAAAATTGCAGAAGCCTATGTAAATGCTGTAAAGGAGTTTAAAGATGTAATCGAAACGATCTTTATGAAAAAAGAGATAAATGATGTTATGAAATATATAAAAACTGTAGAAAGTTTAGAAGGGGAGATAGATAGAATCCAATTTACCCTAAGAAATTCATTCTTTGACTTTAAGGAGATCGATCCCGTATCCCTCTATTACACTACAAAGATAATCGATATAATCTCGGATATCTCAGACAAGGCGGAAGCATCTGTCCATAGAATAAGGATTCTGATAACTAAGAGATAGATTACTACTCTACCCTTATTCTTTTTATCTGCGAAATCACTTCCTTCACTGCTTGAGGTACAGCATCGATAATTTCTGGCGATAACGACGTATTAATTTCTATCCTTCTGGGTTGAACCGCCACTATCACCATAATCCCAGGTGCCTCCCCGATTTTTTGTGATATGTGAATGATCTCCGCGAGATCAACTTCGTGTAACGAGTATCTACACATTTTTTTTATTGAATGAACATCTTTGGGGGTGAAGACCCTGATCTTTCCAGGTACCCCACCAAAATCTCCAGAATCGATGAAAATTACTCGATTGTAGTCCTTTATAACATGCAGCAGCGACATGCCGCCTGTACCTCCGTCAATTAAATCTACGCCCTCGGGTAGCGATTCTCCGGATAAAGCATTCAGTATAGCAGGACCTATACCATCATCACCCATGAGCTCGTTGCCGACGGCTATTACCGCCAGATTCTTTTTTTTCATCATTCATCTCTTGAACTCTACTTTGAGATAGTGCGTCGAGCACGATATGCAGGGATCATATGCGCGTACGAGCATCTCCAGGTTCAGCTCAATCTCCTTCTCAGATTTATTCAGGAGCATTGGTGCAAAAATCTCCATATCCTTTGTTATATTATTGTGGTTCTGGTTGGTGGGTATGACAAGATTAGCTTTTGTACAAATGCCCTCATTATTGTATGTATAATCGTGGAATAGTATCCCTCGCGGGACCTCTACACCACCTATACCACGACCGGCTCTTACTTTATATTTTGTATTATCGTTCTTTTTCAGACCTTTATCCAGAAGCTTATCGATGAGAGCAATCGAATCCTCTACACAATGAATGTATTCAAGCAATTGAGCAACATTATTCATAAAAGGATCGTAATTGATAGCTTTCAAACCGAATTTTTTCGCCCACTTCTTTGCAAGTGATGTCAGTTTATCTGAGTTAAGATTGAATCTTGCTAAAGCACCAACCATATAAGATTCTCGAGCGTGTTTCGTAAACTTGGCAGTTGAATGGGGTACCACAAACTCGTTAGCTATAGACTCGTATTCTTCTATGGGATGCCTGCCAGTATCTGTCGATCCTATAACACCATCATACAATGCATATTCCTCATCAGTTGTAAGAGCTATGTATTCTGTCTCCCTGCTGAAATCAGGTAACATATGTGCATTGTCCAGCACTGTTTGGATGACGTCATCGCATACTGGAATAATATCTATAAGTCTCTGTTTAAGATCCTTGAGCTGCTTCTCGGAAGGGATCGCAGTAAAACCGCCGGGCATTAATGTTATTGGATGCGTGGTCCTGCCGCACATAAGGTCTGACATCTCATTGGCAAGCCTGTGCAACTTTATTATTTTGAGAACAGTGTGAGTGTGAGTTTCTATCATGGGAAAAACGCTCCCTGCCCTGAAGAGATCGGGTGCTACAAGATAACCCACATGTAGTATATGACTCTGCATGTTCTCACCATGGAGTGCGATTTTTCTCAAAAGAATCGTTTGTTCTGAAACCTTGATGCCCATTGCTGCCTCTGTGGCCTTTAGCGAACAGAGAGCATGCCCAATGGAGCATATACCACATATTCTGGATGTTATGTGTGACATTTGATGGTGAGGTCTACCTCTCAAAAACGATTCGAACATTCTCGGTGCCTCAGAAACCTGCCATTGAATTTTTTCGATCGTGCTGTCTTTGACGTTAAGCACGATGTTACCGTGTCCTTCGATCCTGGTTAAATGTTTCACAGCAATGTTAATTTTACTCATCTTTTTTCGCCTCCTTTTTTGCTTTCTCAACATAACGATAGGTAAACATTGTTTTTCTCTGTAAGATCTCCTCTACAGTGAGACCATACTTCTCCAGTACCTCTGCATAAGCGTTCTCTTCGGGATGACTTACAAAGCCACGGCATCCCTCACACTCGCTGCCATAAGTAGGACATATAGCATCGCAGCCAGCTCTAGTTACAGGACCCATGCAGAACTTCCCCAGTTCAAACAGGCACACGTTTTCCTTTTTTTTACACTCCACACAAAGAGGATAATCAGGAATGGGGGGTTTCTTGCCCTGCACCAGAGCCACAAGAACTCGGGCAAACTCGTCCCTATTTATGGGGCATCCGGGTATAAAAGCATCCACTTTTACTACTTCATCCAGTGCTTTAGTATGGAAGTTTGCAAAATAGGGATTGTCTTCTATGTCCTTTGGATCACCTTCACCGTACACAATGTCTTTGCTCTCCTGCATTGGCCATTGATTGAGCATCCTCTGCACACTACCCATGCACGCGCACGCACCTAAGGCGACGAGTATCTTCGCATTGGCCCTTATCTTCTTCAGTCTCTCCTCATCCATGGGTCTCATTATTGAGCCTTCCACAACAGCAATATCATATTCATCACTGTGTTCCTTCATGACTTCCCGGAAGGAAACGATATCTACAATTTTTGTCACATCAATGATTGCCTCTTCAAGATTTGCTATCTGGAGCTGACACCCCTCACAGCTCGCAAAATCGAAAAATGCCACCTTTGGTTTCTTCATGTGAACGCCTCCGGAAGATCTTTCACGTCTTTATAACTAAACACTGGCCCATCTTTACAGACATATATACCATTAATCTGGCAGTGCCCGCACTTGCCCACGCCGCATTTCATCCGCCTTTCCAATGAAACAATAATGTTCTCATCGGGCATGCCCAAGTTTATCAAATCACGGATAACGAACCTGTACATTATTGGGGGACCTACAACGATAGCAATAGTGTCTTTAGGATCGAACTTAACCTTGAGTATGAGGCACGTTATGACACCTACCTCTCCATCCCAAGACTCACCCTCTGGACATTTATCTACAGATCTCATAAACTGTATGTCTTCGCGAGTTTCCCATTCAGCTACTTCCTCTTTGAAAAGCAGCTCGCAGGGCTTCTTGCAACCGTACAATATTGTAACCTCTGCAAAGCTCTGGCGGTTATTCAGTACATAGTTAATGAGTGATCTCATGGGGACGATACCCAGACCGCCTCCAATGAAAAGGAGCGTTTTGCCCTTTAAGGCTTCCACATCAAAACCCTTTCCGAAAGGACCTCTGATACCTACCTTGTCACCCGGCTTCATAGCATGAAGTTTTGATGTAACGTCTCCTACCCTCCTCACTACAAGTTCGAACGTATTACCGTTGGGAGCAGACGACACCGATATTGGCGCTTCTCCGAATCCCATTACAGAAATCTCCACGAATTGACCTGGCTGGTGCCCCAAGGGGAGGCCGTCATCTAACTCAATTTCGAAGAAAGTTTCCAACTCTGTAAGCTTTTCTACTCTCTTTAGAGTGGCAGGTCGAGGAACATGGAGAGGTTCTTCTACTGTAGCAGAAACTATTTTGTCTTCAGCAGTAAGGGGAGTTGCCTCAGATTTTTTAATAGACTGAGAGGTCTCAGCTAACTTGTTTATGAGATTTACCGGATCGGCAATGTCTGGGACACACTGGCTCGAGCAGCGGCCACATCCCACGCATGCCACAAATCCCAGCATATCGGGGAGATACCTCCCCTTGCGGTTGTACCGATGCCTATACCTATCTTCCATACGCTCTCTGAATATTTCACCGGAACCTACCTTCGTGAAGTTCCTGAGGAGACATCCGTCCCATGTTCTTATCCTCTTGCCTGTTGTGAGATTAAGATCGACCTCATCATTTATATCGTAACAAAAACATGTTGGACATACCAAGGTGCATGTTCCGCATCCAAGACATTTCTCCGCCTGGCTCTTCCATACATCACTGTCGTAATTCTTTTCCAGAAGATCATGCCACCCCTGAGGCTTTACCAGAAGACCCCGCTTTGCCTTGGCTGATGTGTTCTCTATTATAGTTCTGACCTTTTGGATATCATTAGGGGTAGCTTCCTGTACAGAACGGGCATAATTATTCAGGAGTTTTTCTCCAGCTTCAGTGCCAATATCGATAGCTATTTTATCACCCATATCTGTGAGCATAAGATCATAACCAGAGTCAACAGAGCCTGTCCTCATATCACCAAAGAAAGCCTTTTCTGCCACGTTTAGAACACTCGATCCTATTATAAGCGTGTTTTTTCTTCTTTGGAGATAAGAATCGTCCACATGTGTATCCAAGAAATATGTGTCCATCTGCTTTATGGCCACAATATCATAGGGGTGAACTCCAATAATTATTCTTGGTTTTGGATCTTCTACTCTCTCCACATCGAACGGCTTAGAAAGATCAAATGTCATCATAGTTTCATATTGAGGCAAAAAGTACTTTTTGGGTGGCAGGATTGTAACGTCATAGTCAAGCTGCAGTTCATCAGCTGACTCCAGCGATCCGAAAACGAATTTTTCGCCCTTTGCTTTCACTCCCTCAATGTCTATTGACTCATCTTCTATTAACGCATCGACAAACACCAGAAATTCTTTTTTTGTTATTATCTTCATTTTATTTCCTCCTTCCATAAACTCATAACTGTCTCGCGTACTGATTTTAACTCTGTCGCTCAGGATCGAAGCTTCTGAAGCATTTTTCGTTTCTTATATCCTCAGCTTTTTAGCAATAACCTCAGCAGCTTTTATAATGGGGTACGCTGTTGGTGATGCAGTTAGTAAGGGATGAGTCCCTATCTGGGTTGTCAAAAGCGATGTTACAGTCATTCTGTTCTGGATAGCTAAGCCAATAATATTTATAATTTCTCCAGTACTCTTCCCACCAATGGCCTGACCTCCTAATATTATACGTGATCTTCGAGAAGCAATGAGTTTAACTTTCTGCTTATGAGCACCTGGAAGCGATCCTGGATGTGTATCTACTGTCTCAAAAACGCCCGTAATTATATCAAATCCTTCTTTTTTTGCCTGTGATTCAGTTATCCCAGCAGAACCGAAACCTGTATCACCGATAGCTGTAGAAAAGATAGCGATAGTCCCACTGAAATTTTTTAAAACTTCAAGCTTGTATAGGTTTGCACCTGCAATCCTTGCCTCCGAGGTAGCTGTTGAAGCAAGCATTATATTGCCCAGTTTCCTTGTTATAAAGTTTCTTCTTTCCACACAGTCGCCGACAGCAAGAATATCCGGATGATCTGTTCTCATGTATTCATCAATCCAGATCGCCTTTTTATACCCAATTCTTAAACCTGCTTTTTCTGCAAGTTCGGAGTTGGAACGATAGCCCATTGATAAAATTACGGCATCGCATTCCATTTTTTCGTTATTGTCCAAGAGAACGGCTTCAACTTTTCCATTGTCTAAAATTTCTTTTATTCCTACTCCTGTTTTTAGTTTTACTCCTCTTGATTTGAGTATATCCTCTGCTGCATTCACAAGCTCATCATCAAAGGCGAGAGCTAGGACATGAGGCAGTATCTCAACAATCGTTACATTTTTACCCACTTTATTCAATTCATCAGAGATTTCAACGCCGATAAACCCCCCTCCGACTACCACTATATTTTTAAAATCTTTGAGTTTTGCTTTAAACTCATCTAAATATTCCTTATTTTTCTTTATGAGAAACACATTTTCAAAATCTGCACCTTTTAGCCACTTGGGCATATATGGAGAAGAACCTGTAGCAAAAACAAGTTTCTCAAAGCTTATTTCTGTTCCATCCTTTGTTTTCGCAATTTTTCTTTCCTTATCTACAGAAACAACTTCATCAATCTTAAGTCCTACACCAGCGTTACTCAAAACTGCATCGGGAATAAGATCTTTATTACTGCTTTCCAGAGTGCCAAAGATATAAGGAATACCACAAGGAATTAATACTTCCTTTTCCTCTCTAACTATCAAAACATCCTTCTCCGGATAATTTGACTTTGCAGTTACTGCAGCAATTATACCTGCAGGGCCTCCACCTATTATTAAAACATTTGTTTTTTCCATACTACATCACCTATTATCTTCTTTATTATAGGTTAAAAATATTTAAAAGTCTTTTGATATGTTCTATCTCCTATTCACTCAAGAATTTATGAATGTCTGCTGCTGCTATTTTTCCTTCACCCATGGCTGCGATCACCGTCGCTCCTCCAGAAGCTATGTCTCCTCCTGCCCAGACTTTTTTGAGAGATGTTCTTCCATTCTCATCAACAATAATGTTCCCCCATTTTGCTGTTTTAAGGCCTTTTGTTGCTTCTGGAACGAGAGGGTTTGGACTCTGACCGCATCCTATAATTACCATATCTACATCTAAAGGAAACTCCGAGCCTGGAATAGGTATCGGCCTTCTTCTTCCAGATTCATCTGGCTCCCCGAGCTTCATCTTTATACATTTCATCCCTTTAACCCAGCTATTCTCATCCCCTATGATCTCTGTTGGATTCGTCAAGAACATGAACTCTATTCCTTCTTCTTTTGCATGCTCTATCTCTTCATTTCTTGCCGGCATCTCCTTCTCAGATCGTCTGTAAACTATGTACACCTTATCAGCTCCAACTCGCAGTGCAGTTCTCGCTGAGTCCATTGCCGTGTTACCACCACCGATAACGGCTACTCTCTTTCCCTTTTTTACAGGGGTATCATACTCTGGAAAGAGATAAGCTTTCATCAGATTTACCCTCGTTAAAAACTCGTTTGCAGAGTAGACTCCATTTAAATTTTCGCCAGGAATATTCAAAAAGCGCGGAAGACCTGCACCTGTGCCAATAAAAACGGCATCATATTCCTCAAGCAACTCTTCTATAGATAATATCTTCCCTATAACGAAGTCTGTCTTTACCTCAGCTCCAAGCTTTTTAATATAATCAATTTCAATCTCTACAATCTTTTTTGGCAGTCTGTACTCTGGAATTCCGTACACCAAAACACCGCCAGGTTTGTGGAGCGATTCAAATATAGTCACCTCATAACCTAGTTTCGCGAGATCACCTGCACACGTGAGTCCAGCAGGACCTGATCCCACGACTGCAACTTTTTTTCCTATCGGTTTTGTTTTTTTTGGATGTTTTATACCATTTTTTATCTCCCAATCTGCAGCAAACCTTTCAAGCCTTCCTATTCCCACAGGCTCAAATTTCTTTCTCATGACACAGAATTTTTCGCACTGGTTCTCTTGCGGGCATACCCTGCCACAGATAGCGGGAAGATTGTTCTTCTCTTTTATCTTTTTTATTGCCTCATCGAATTTTCCCTCTTTTATAAACTTTATGAAAGCTGAAATCTCTATATTTACAGGACATCCTTTGATACATGGCGAATCTTTACATTGAAGACATCTGCTCGCTTCTTTTAAAGCATCTTCAAGACTATACCCCAATGCAACTTCATTGAAATTTTTTATCCTCTTTTTTGGATCCTGCTCTTTAATTTTTGTTTTTTCTTTAATTAACGTCATTCGCATTCCCCCTCAAATAACTCTGTTGCTTTTCTTTCCTCATCAAGGTATATTTTTTGTCTCTCCATCAATAATTTAAAATCCACAAGATGTGCATCGAAATCAGGACCATCAACACATGCAAACTTCGTTTCTCCACCAACAGAAACTCTGCATGCCCCACACATTCCAGTTCCATCGACCATTATGGAGTTCAGAGATGCAATTGTCTTTATATTGTAAGGCTTCGTTACCCTTGCTGTTACCATCATCATTATCGCAGGACCAATCGTTACTACCCTGTCAATCTTTTCTTTTTCAAGCAGTTCTTTAAGAACATCAGAAACAAATCCTTTCCTTACATACGATCCGTCATCTGTTGTTATATAAAGTCTATCTGAAACATTTCTCATCTCTTCTTCCAGTATTATTAACTCTTTAGTTCTTGCACCTATAATCGAAATTACTTCATTTCCCGCCTCTTTAAACGCTTTTGCCTGAGGATAGAGACATGCAATACCAACACCTCCCCCGACACAAACAACTTTTCCAAATTTTTTTATTTCTGCAGGTTTCCCAAGGGGACCTATAACGTTCTCTATTGTCTCTCCAACTTTGAGCAATCCCAACTGTTTAGTCGATTTTCCAACTTCTTGAAATATAATCTTTACAGTTCCATTTTCTTTGTCTGCATCCACTATCGTCAACGGTATTCGCTCTCCCTTTTCATCAATCTTTATGATTAAAAACTGCCCAGCTTTGAACTTTTTAGCTATCAAAGGTGCTTCTATATCGAAAAGCTTAACACTCTCGCTCAATTCCTCTTTACTGAGTACTCTATGCATGTTATCACCATTAAAAAAACTATGAAGAACCCAATTTAAAGGTTGTGGTTGGAATTATTAAAACTGTTTGGGTTGGGAAAGTGAATAGGAAAATAGATACGTTACATATCGTGAGTAAAAGAAAGTTCATTCTCTAAGAAATTGTCAGAATTTTTAAATAAAATAAGTTATTTTTTGCTTTTGAATTCTCAGATTATCGTTCTTCAGAGTACGAATGCTTCTTAAATATATTATACTTTCCAACTATCCAATATCTTCTGTATAAAGGTTTAGAAATGTACTATGTTGTATAAAAGGCGATATAAATAAGTCCCAAAACTTAAAACGGAAAATTTTATAATGTTTAGATAGCCTACTCCTAAAAATAAAGTTACCTCTATACCAAAAATTGGCAAAAATGCTCTCTTAATAAACTTCCTAAACCCTTCTTTTTTAATATCTTCTTCTCTGTCATTCAGTCTATTGTATTCTATATTCATTTCTCTAATGATACTTTTAAGATCACTTTCATTAATTTGTGTGCTTTCCATAAGACGTTTTGCACGATTTAGTATTTCCGATGTTTTTCCAAAATCGATAAACGTATTTTCACAATCTTCAACAAACTCAAGAATATCGCTATATTGTAGTTGCGCATATGTCATGTACAAATCAAATGTTGTTTCTCGAATATCCCGTTCCTCCTCTTTACGTTCCTTTAACATAGTATGGATTATCTTTAAAAGTTTGTCATCAGTTTCACTCGAAAAATTTGTTTCGTGATGAATAGAGAGTAACAGCTCCAATAGTTCAATGCTCTTTTTTTCAGCTTCTTCTTTGTTTAACTCAATCATTTTTTCTCACCTTCATAGAAAATAATAATTATTATAGATTTTATTTGTTTCTATAGCTTTAATATTGCGTAGATAATTTAAAAAAGTATCTATGGACAATATACCTCCTGCATAGAATCATATAGAAAAGATTTTTATAAGTTGGATTGCAGAAACACTAATATGGTGAGGAATACTAAAGAGAGTCCCCTTAGAGAGTGGTCTTTTTTACAGTTTGCAATATTTATAGGGTTCTTATTATCTTTCTCAGCTTCTTTGATGGTGGGGTTATTTATTAAGTACTCTGATGAAGAAAATTTCGGGACATATCTTGTTCCAATAACTATTGCTGTACCATGGCTTATTTATAGCGCTTGTAAAAGCTTCAATGCAAGATGGGGCGGCCATATGATTCCGATAAAAGATAAAATATATTTAGAGAGCACATCAAAGGACTTATTGCTGAAAAGGTTGAATAATTTCCAAAATAAAACTAAAAATCCTTATAGAGTATATGAAACTATGTATTGGCTAACTTATTATGATTTTTTTGGTATTTTTATCTATTTAATGTTCATTCCTTTGATTTTTGCTATTTCTCAGGAGATAGGTTATCAAAAGCTATTTCCCATTTTGATTTCTATTTTATTTCTAACAATATGTTGTTGTAAAACAAAATTTTTAAATAGAATCGGTAGATGGTATGTTCTCAGAGAGAGACTAGGAATATGGAATCCCCTTTATTGGATTTCCCTAATTATTATTTTGCTAATTTTTTGGGCTTGTATAATGGATTCGCCTGCGGGTAAGGCGTCACTGGGCATCTATTCATTTATATCTATCGCTTTGTTATTAATAGTGCCACGCAAAAAAAGAAAAGAGAATAATAACCCAAAAGTTATGTATCATATATGGAAAAAATTCGGATTCTTTGAAAACAGAAGATATATTCTAGTATTTGAGTTTCTAGAAGATTCTGGTAAATTATATATCGAAAACTATGGGTTTGATAAAATAACTGAAGAACTTCAAGAACAAATCAAAGAAACAATCAAGAATCTTGGCAGTGACATAGAAAAAAAAATCACAGAGCTACAGAAAATAAAATGCCCAGTATGTAGCTACAAAAATCCGAAAGATTCAAAATATTGTCTTAACTGCGGAAACAAATTAAAATTAACTATTTGTCCAAATTGTGGCTTTGAAAATCCTGAAGATGCAAAATATTGTGGTAATTGTGGTACATCACTTTTTGGAAATAATTAAATTTTCTGTTATTGAATTCTACATAGAAAGATTTATATGATTTTATTTCTGTACATTATCATGGGCAAAAGAGAGAGCATCAAAGAATTTCTTGTTATAAAGATAATGCGTTTTTATATCTATTTATTTCTTCTTTGGAGAAGATTGCAAACTACTAAGAGTATAGGGAGTATTATAATAATACTGTTTTTATTGCCTTGGTTTTTTGCTTATCACATATATGAAAATCCAGAAACACCCGAAGGACCAGCCATCCCCTTTTATTCTCAAGGATACGGTTGGCGCTATATCTTCGATTCTGGTGATGAAAAAATTGTTTCGGGAAGAAAAATTTTTTATCTCGAATCCGGAAACATTCCGCAATATGAATTTGGATTCGCCCATGATTTATCTGAGGTAAGTTTTATTGACTATGAAATATCAGAAAGTTGGATCAAAATTGAGGATGAGTTAAGAGAACTAAAACCTGAAAGCAAATACGAGGATGACATATTGTCGGTGGTTTTAACTATCCCTGAAATGCATATTACATCTGGAGAAAAAGTAGAAATCGTGTGCTCAATATTGCTAAAAAGAGAAAAATTACTGGATGAAGAGTTTATTAGAGGAATAGCAATCCCAAGACTTGAAATTCAAGATTGGTCTGGAAAAAGAATTAGTATTGTAGGGATCTCCCTACCCAAAAAATATCGACTCATCAAGATTAGTTCAGAAGGTCCAGATAGTACAAGAGGAAAAATCAAGCCTATTCTTTTTACTGAACACTCAGAAGATTTTGATTCTTATGGTATAATTTTTGTAAATCTTGGAGAAGACGTTAAAGAAAATAGAGATACCGTTTTTTATTTCCATATATCTCCTTTTGAAAATGAAGACTCTTTATTGTCAGGTCAGGATTTTTACGTTTACGATTCTATTAAATTTCAAGTAGAAATATTAGATAAAGAATATTGGATCGGAATGAGAGCACATGTTTCAAATATAAGCAATGAACCAATAGATTCCGTAATGAATCCACTTATATACTTTGTCAGTTGTCCAGAAGATCTAAAAGTACAAAAATATAATTTGAACAATGGTAGCATACTCCAGGAGAGGGAAAAGTATATTGATGGTGGCAGTGGAAAAATAGCTTGGCTTGAAAGGAAAGATGGCTTACCTATTTTCAAGCCTGGAGAAGATATTTGGATAGAAATAGAAGCAATTTTGCTTCATGAACTCAACTTAACGAGAAAAAAAATATTTGACATGCCACTTATTCCAGTAATTGTATCACAAGAGGGTATTCAGATCACTTATGAGTTGAAATTGCCGTCAAGTGCCACCAAAATTCTTACTGGATTCCCGAAAGATTATTTGCTGAAAGAAAAAAAACTTTTGGAATGGAACTATAGAGATGTGAAATTAGGAGATGTTTATTTCTTTGCTACTTCTTTTGTGAATAACGTTGCATTGCCTGAAAATAATTGGGCAAGTAGTATAATTTTTATTATACCCTACTTTTTTATATGGATTATTTTTCTTATTGCATCATATCACTGGCACCGGAACACAAATAGATTATTTTTCTCAGGATTAACCTTGCTACTATCATTTTTTATTGCATTTAGTAGTATAATTAATCCTATTGATCTCAGATTTCTTCCAGAAGAAAGATTTAAAATGTCTCTTTTATGGGGTTACACTTTTATTTTTCCTATTATTTCCTTTTTTGCTTATACCTTAGGGAAAATTTCAGAAAAGGAGTAAATAAACCGAAAAATTTCATATCTCTTATATTAAATTGATAAAAGAAGTATTCTAAGAAAAAAAAGTATAAGAAATAAACTCTATAAATCTCGCTTTTTTTCCAGAAAACTTTTTAAAGTCTCCTTTTTTAATAGTTTATAGGTGATTAAAATGAAAAAACTGATAGAGAGAGCAGCAAAAAATGTGAAAGATGAATACAAAGTAAGAATACTTATAGATCCAGAGGAATCAGATATTCTCAGTTCTGGAATAATCCCCAAGAATATAAAAACGAATGTTTACAAATCTCACTTGGGGATCTACATAGAGTTAATAGGAAAAGCAGAAGATGTTATGAAAACTGAGATAGCTATAAGAAGAGCTTTAATCGCGGACTACACAAAAAGCTGTGGAAAAGCCACTGCAAAGACTTAATGTTCAAAATATATTGAACTTAACCAAAAAACATAAATACAAGAAGATGCTCTTAGTATTATGAAAAAAATTATACTTGCTTTAGTTTTTGTAATCCTCTTAGCGGGATGTATAAGTGAAGAAAAAACATGGGAAGTCACAAAAGGTGCCGATAGTGCATCAGAAGAGATGGGCGTACCGGTAACAGCGGTACCAGAAGAGGAATCTATCGATAGAAAGGTAATCACGACATCACGAATAGAGATAGAAGTAAACGATTTTGATAAGGCTATGGCAAAAATAAATACTGTTGTAGAAAATTACGAGGGATATATTGCAGATTCCTCTTCTGGGATAGAAGATAACTATAAAGAAGGCTGGGCAACTTTGAGGATACCTGAAGAATATTTTTCTAACGTCTTTGAAGAACTTAAAACGCTTGGAAAAGTAAAGAGTACAGATACAAACAGAGAAGATGTTACAAAGAGATATATGGACCTTGAATCCAGATTGAACAACAAAAAAGCGGAAGAAAAAAGATACCTCGAGATACTTGAAGAAGCCAAGAATGTAGAAGAGATACTCAAGGTAGAATCGTATCTCTCAAGAACAAGAGAAGAAATAGAAAGACTTCAGGGCGAGATAAACTATCTGGAAAATAGAATAAGCTATTCAACTATAACTATCTATCTTTCCGAGCCGAAACCAATATCTTATGAATGGGGAATAAAAAGAGCCATTGAAATGGGTATACAGGCTTTCATGGCAGCGATCAGGGCAATAATAATCGGGATATTCGTAGTCATACCATTGTTTATCCTCTCCGTGGTGTTATATTTCATATACAAAGCTGTAAAAAAGAAAACGGGATTTAAGATAAGGAAATGATTTAATCGCTGCAAAGAAGATACACTTTAAATAATTTTTTATAAACTTCAAGTACATAACAGAAACATTTTAAATGGTAAGTCTAATCAGTAGTATGGAATCCATAATAGAGATCAGGGGTCTCTCAAAGATCTATACGGCAAAAGAAAGAAAAGGTATCTTTAGAGGAAAAAAGAAAAAAATTGAAACTCTGATGGAAGCCTTGGTATGTACTGAAAAATTTATTTCCAGCCATGAAGTTTATAATACTCGTTTATCATTCTTTTAATATCCACAATTGATCCCTTTGTTGGGCCTTCAGAAAGAGGCTCTTTCAAAAATCTCTCCGGTAAAGTATCATCTTCTGAATTCAATCCAAATTTTTTGTTGAGAACTCGGTCTCTATTGATGCACTCTCCCATTATTTTCTGAAGATACTCAGGTGTATAGGACATGCCGGTACATGTTTTTAAAAGCAGGGATACATTCTCAAAGTTCAGTATATCCATGCATAATCCGATATTTTTGCACATTGTCATCGAGTCGCAAAGAAGAGAGATCTTCTCGGAGTATGTTACAAGAGCAGCCTTACCCTCCTCTGAAAGCCTGTCAGCAGCTTTTTCTGTTCCAAATCTTCTTTTCGCTTCCTCTCTTCGATCTGTCAGTTCAAAATATGGCTCTGCTCGAAGATGATCCGCTCCTCTTGAAGATATAGCATACGTAAGACCGTAGGCTTTTATTCCCCTCGGATCGCCGCATATAATATCCAATCCTTTCACATGCATAACAAGCTTCTGTGCTTCTTTACTAAATCTTTCTGAGAACTTTTTCGCTCCTTTGGCCAGAGCATCTCCTATGCCTTCTCTGTAGACTATTTTTTTTACTATCTCACGTATCTTATCCTTCTCCCCCCATGATATATTTACTCCGATCTCCTCTGGAGAGATCAATCCCTTCTCTTCACACTCCATAATCCATCCAATGATCTCACCTGTGGATATAGCATCCAGCCCCATCTGATTCAGATACTCTGTCATTTCTAATGCAAATGAAAGATCAGAGTTTCCTATCCTTGAAGTAAAACTGCATAACATCTCAAACTCAGGTCCTTCTCCCTCATGATCATTGCATATATAGTAACGGGAACAGTGAAGATTGCAGTTAAAACATGCTTTATTCTTTACCTTATAATTTTCTTCTAATCTTTCACCTGAGATATTGTCAAGATAAGAACAGGCTCCCTTCTGAAAGTGATTCGTGGGAAGAATACCGATTCTGTTGAGATCCTTCATGAGCATTGTGGTGCCCATCCTATACCTCTTATTGTATTCATTATGATTCAGTATGGCCTTTTCTATCTTTTTTATCTCCGAGAAAAAAGCCATTGGATCTTTTATTTTCAGTGATCGCGATCCTCTCACAGCTATAGCCTTCAAATTCTTTGATCCTATAACAGCACCCATTCCTGTACGGCCGTTAACTCTGTTTCCACTTGAAACTATTGTTGAAAACAGTACGAGATTCTCTCCTGCAGGACCTATGGCTGCTACCTGAATTGAGTGATTCCTCTGTTTTTTCCTGATGGCTTCTGTAACTTCTAGTATGGATCTTCCTCTGTATTCAGGACATTTAACAAACTCAGAGCCATCTTCAGTGATCATTAAATAAATTAAATCTTCTGATCTCCCTTTAATAATGATCTGATCAAAGCCAGTGAGTTTCATCTCTGCTCCAAACTGTCCTCCTGCAGCGGAATCCCCCAGTATCCCTGTGAGGGGAGATTTGGATGTAACAATGTGGTATGCAGAAGCTGGAAGAATTGATCCAGTGAGAGGACCTATACCAAATATGAGAATATTCTCGGATCCAAGAGGATTACATGAGGGATCTATCTCTTCCAGAAGCCTTTTTGTATTTGCAGCACGTCCTCCAATAACATTCTTTATCCATGATTTTTTCATTTTCTCTATATGAAACTTTTCTTCTGTAAGATCTATTCTAAGGATTTTTCCACCATATCCATATTCAAGCATCATCTCACCCATTTTTTTCTTAAAGCTGCCCCAAGCTTTTTTATATAGTTATCTCTTTTTTCATCCGGAGTCATATCCTCTGTTTCTTTTTTAATTTCAGAAAGAGACAAATGTTCGTTATCAGGAATATAGGTGATCGCACCCTCTGTGCATGCCTTCACACATTTTGGATCTCCACCACAGAGATCGCATACAAAAACGATCCCATCAAATATCTCTATAGCACCGATAGGACATTCTCTTTCACATTTACCGCAGAGTATACATACAGTTGGAGAGACTATTATCTGCCCAAAAGATCCTATACTCAATGCATTTACAGGACATGGAAGACAGTACCTTTCTTTGCACTGAACACATGTAACGGGACCATCTATACCTTTCTCATATAACTGAATTACCTTAATTCTTGACAGATTCCTGTTTATCTTTCCTGTGTGAAAAAAAGAACATGCAGTTTCGCATCTTCTGCATCCCGTACATTTACTCAGATCGATCTTTATCATTTATATCTTCCTCTACAACTTCTAAACGGTAAATCACTTTCCCCTTAGGATCCGGGCAGGAAAAATGCTTTACAGTTTTTATCCAGTGATCATCTTTCAGATCATCTTTAACACTCAATAGTGGAAATACAAGCATCATGCTCTGGAGTGCACAGATACAGAGATATTTTCCTTCAGGAATATACAGCTTTGAACCTTCAACATAAAAGTAGTCTCCTATAAACATAGGGAGATTCCAGTATCCATCAATTCTCTCTACCGTTATTTTTATTCTTGTCATTATCTTACCCTGAATCTTCATATCAAAAATGTACATTGATGATCTTTTTAAAGTTTTTTGTCGCAGAGATGTACTTTAAAGTTACATTAAGAGTTTCATAACATCCATTGCCTCATTCACAAACCATTTAAATATTGGAAACAAAACTTTACCATGACTATTAAAGTATACAATACATTGCACAGAAAAAAAGAAGAGTTTGTGCCGAGAGATAAACGGATAAGGATCTATATTTGTGGTTTAACTCCTTACGATTATGCACATCTCGGGCATGCAAAAACATACGTAGCTTTTGATGTAATCATAAGATATCTTGAGTACAGAGGATATGAGATTTTTCATGTTCAGAATGTTACAGATGTGGAGGATAAACTTATCAACAGATCGAAAGAAGTTAATAAAAATCCTTTAGAGATTGCGGATTTCTTTTTTAAGGATGCCTTGAAAGATTTTGATGCACTGAATATAAAAAGAGCAGATCTATATCCAAAAGTTTCTGATCATATAGAAGATATAATTAATTTCATATCCAAGCTTATAGAGAAAGACTATGCTTATGAATCGGGAGGAAATGTTTATTTTGAGGTAGAAAAGTTTAAAGCTTATGGAAAACTTTCTCATCAGTCTATAAAAGACATAATTACAGGAGTTAGGGTCAGCATAGACGAGAATAAAAAGAAATCTGTAGATTTTGCACTGTGGAAAAAAGCCAAAGAAGGAGAGATATTCTGGGATTCTCCATGGGGAAAGGGAAGACCGGGGTGGCATACAGAGTGTTCTGTGATGTCAATAAAATATCTGGGAATTCCATTGGACATACATGGGGGGGCTATAGAGTTAGCGTTTCCACATCACGAAAATGAGATAGCACAGTCGGAAGCTTACTACGATAAAAAGTTTGTAAAATATTGGTTACATACAGGAGTATTAACAGTAGATGGAGAAAAAATGTCAAAATCCCTGGGAAATTTCATAACTGTGAAGGATTTACTAAAAAAATACAATCCTATGGTACTAAGGTTATATTTAGCTTCTATTTACTACAGAAGCAGAATGGATTTCAGTGAAGAAACTCTGGAATCTGCAAAGAGTTCGCTTGAAAGGATATACAATGCAAAATGGAAGTTAGATGAATCTCTAAAGAATCCGGGAAAGGAAAACGATCTTGAAAATGCTATAAAAAAAGTAAAAAAAAGTTTTGAATCTGCAATGGATGATGATTTTAACACTCCAAAAGCTCTGGCCGCATACTTTGATCTTGTTAAAGAAATAAACAAGTCTGCAGAATCTGCTAGCAAAGCTCAGCTTTTAAAGGCTAAAAAACTATTTGAGGATATAGGAAACGTTTTCGGGATCCTTGTGGAAGAAAAAAAAGAAGATCTTGAAGAGAAACTGATCCAATTCATCATAGATTTGCGAGAGGAAGCAAGAAAGAAAAAAGATTTCGAAATTTCTGATAAGATTAGGGCAAAACTTAAGGAGATCGGTATCGTACTGGAAGACGGAGAGAAAACGACATGGAAGAAGAGTTTGTCTCCATGAATTACAATTCTCTCCTCTGATTTCTTTATTCAATCCTTGTGTTCTCCTACGATTGCGTCTGTTATCGTATCAACGCTGCCCAGTAGATTTCTCAGTATGCGAATGGCTAAAACCATGCCTACCAATATGAAAACAATCGAGTATATCCACATATAATTTGGCATATACGTCTTGGCAATATCTTTAAAGATGTTATAGGCAACGACTGTAGCAATGAGATAGATAACATTCTTAAAAAACTCCGCTATCTTCGGAGATTTGGTCAATCCTTTAATTGGCTGAGATACGGTTCTTCCGTACTGGAGTACTACAATCAGAGCAACAAATGCAACAATCGATCTTCCTGCTTCCTCGGCACGAAGCCTGCCCGGAAACGGTATATCTCTTGCTCCTGGAAGATCTGGTAGTATTTCATACAATATACCAAGCACTACTATGATTATAACAAACTTTACCGTAGTTCTAACCAATTCTCTTGTACTATTCACAATATCACCTCCATTTATATAGATAGTGGACTGGAGGGGATTTGAACCCCCGGCCGCTACCATGCCAAGGTAGCGCGCTACCAGACTGCGCTACCAGCCCATTATATAGATACTGCAGACCTGCATTTAAAAAATTTTCTATAAAAAGACAAGAGAAAGAAATAATTCTTTCTCGTTTAAAAAACTATCTTTTGACCAGTTGATAACTATAACCAGCAGAGATTAAATCTCAATATCTTCTGTGTTTCTGATAGCATTCTTTACAATATACAGGCCTTCCTTCCTGGGGCTGGAATGGAACTTCACATTCCTTACCGCAGTCAGCACATACGGCCTTGTACATTTTTCTTTCGCCAAACTTTCTATTTTCCATATTTTCACCTTATTTTATTATACCTGAGATATATCTCAAGCATGTCAGTTATTACACTGCCCCTTATAAATCTTTGCCTTTATAAAACGAAGATTTTTATAGATTCCGGAGTAGTGAGATTATGCTTGATTTACTGCCAGAGTATGCTGTTAAGAAACTGAAGGAACAGGGTATTACAGAGCTTTTTCCTCCTCAGAAAGAAGCTATCCAAAAAGGTCTTTTAGAAGGAAAAAATATGGTTCTTGCCATCCCCACAGCCTCCGGAAAAACCTTAGTCGCTTTAATTGCCATTCTGAATCACATAAAAAATGGAGGAAAGGCAATATATATCGTTCCGTTGAGAGCATTGGCAGAAGAAAAATATGAGGAGTTCTCAGATTTTTGTGACTGCGTCTTGTCTTCCGGGGATTACGATTCAGATGATAGATACCTGACAAGATACGACTGCATAATCACCACGAGCGAAAAATGCGACTCACTTTTAAGGCATTCAAAAAGGTTTTTTGATGACGTAACACTAGTTGTTGCAGACGAGATTCATTTAATTGACTCTATGAGAAGGGGACCTACGCTGGAAATGACTCTTTCAAAACTAAAAGATAAGCATATATTGGCTTTATCTGCAACAATATCCAATGCGCAAGAGATCGCGGAGTGGTTAAAAGCTGATCTTGTCTATTCAGAGTGGAGACCTGTAAAATTAAAGACGGGGGTTTGTATAAAGGATAAGATATACCATAAAGATGACATAAAAGAAGTAAGTTTCAAAAAAGATCCTATAACTTCTCTGTGCTACGAAACTATCAAGGAAAATGGACAGCTTTTGGTATTTGTTAACACGAGAAGATCTGCTGAAGCTCTGGCAAAGAAACTTGCAAAAAATAACTTCTCTGAGATTGATATAAAGTTTTCAAATACAAGTTTTGGGAAGCTTCTGGAAAGCTGTGCAAGAAAAGGAGTGGCGTTCCACCATGCTGGACTAGCAAGAGAAGACAGGAAAAAGGTGGAGAAGTATTTTAAAGAGAATAAACTGAAAATTTTGACAGCAACACCAACATTGGCAGCAGGTGTCAATTTACCCGCAAGGCGAGTAATTATAAGAGATTACAGGAGATATAGCAACTTGGGCTACAAGAGAATACCTGTTCTCGAGATAAAACAGATGATGGGCAGAGCTGGAAGACCTAAATATGATAAAGAAGGAGAGGCTCTTTTAATTGCAAAAAATGAAGAAGAGAAAGACATGCTTTTTGAAGATTACATCAACAAAGAAACTGAGAGGATTACATCAAAAATTGCAAATCCGGGTATAATGAGAACTCATATTTTAGCATTAATAGCATCCAATTATGTCAGTAACGAAGAAACTCTTAAAAGTTTTCTCGAAAGAAGTTTTTACAGTTTTCAGTACGATCTTGATAAGATATATGATAGAATACTGGGGATTATCGATTTTTTGGAAGAGAATGATCTTATAAAAGATTACACTGCAACACTATTCGGCAAACGGGTCGCTTATCTTTACATAGACCCGAAAACTGCAATAATATTTAGAAATGCTTTAAAAGATGAGATGACACCTTTTGGTATACTCCATGCCGTCACATCAACTCCAGATCTTGAATCGTTATACCTGAGAAGAGGCGAGTTTGATGAGTATGACAGTATTGTCTTGGAAAAAGGAGAAGAGTTTCTTCTTGAAATACCTGATTACTGGTATGAGCCCGATAAATACGAATTTTTTTTGTCGAGAGTAAAGACAGCCTCGCTGTTTTACGACTGGATGGAAGAAACGGACGAAGAAGAAATTTTTAAAAAATACAAGATATATCCTGGAGATTTTTACAGAATTAGAGAAACAGGAGACTGGCTTTTATATTCATTTACAGAGATAACAAAACTTTTCAATCATCCTTACAGAGAGATTGAAAATGTCAGGAAGAGAATGAGATACGGTGTTAAAGAAGAGTTGTTACCCCTCGTAAGGATAAAAAATATAGGAAGAGTTAGATCCAGAGTTCTATTTAACAACGGTATTAAAAATTTAAGAGACATAGAAAATACAGATTTTGGAACTTTAAAAAGACTCTTGGGAGAAGGAATAGCGAGATCTTTAAAATAGAAAGATTTTTATTTTTCTATCCAAACTTCTTTCATGGAAGAAAAAATAACTCTTACTCTCGTATTCATCTTTTCGGTGATACTCTCTTCTTTATTTGTTCTTCCATTCGATCAATTTTTAGGAGAAGATCCATATTTTCATAAGGAGATTACAGAATTTTTTGTAAAACACAATCATCTCCCACAGAATAATATAGAAGAATGGAACGAGGAAAACTCTTATGCTACCTATCTGGAGTTTAAATTAAAAACGTATCCTCAGGGCTTTTATTACATACTTTATCCTTTTTATAAATTACTGAAATTTTTCCCTGTTTTCTTTTCAGGTCTTATAAGTATCTCTGTTTACCTATACCTTTCTAAGTATTCCAAGGAAGCGGGGATAATTGCGGGAATACTCGTTCATACTCCGAATTTCACAGCTCATTCCATATTACTTCTTCCAGAAATTACAGGTTTAGTTTCTCTGCCTTTAATTCTGTACCTCTTTGAAAAAAAGTACTATCTCTCTGGAGTTCTCTTAGGTATTCTGTTCCTCATACATCCTCTGAGTGCTCTGATAGGGTACCTCGGAATAGTAATTACTAGTATATTCAAAAAAAAGTTCAAAAATCTTATAATCTCTTTCCTGATTAGTTTTGTCTTTGCATTTCCACACATCCTGATAATACTAGGAGAGAAGACAAACGTTAGTTATCAGTTGGGACTGAAACTCTCCACAGAGTTTTATACTCTTAAAGAATATTTAGGATTTTTCGGAGTTTTAATTCTATCCCCATTATTTATTTATCTATCTCTTAAAAAAAGAGACTATATTCCTGTCACTTTTATTTTATTCCTGATCTTTTTTTCAGTCGTGGGAGTAACGAGGGTACCGCCTGAAAGGTTCTTTGCCTATCTATCCATATTCTTAGCTATAATTATGGCAAAAAGAGTTGTGGAAATAAAAGAGATCAAAATAAAGTATGCATTAGTTTTTTCTCTTATATTTTTATCATTTGTTCAGAACTACTGGATATTTGGAGCTATAGGACCGTCAACACGTGAAATTAGATCATGGGAGTTTTTAGATGAAAACTCCTTCGAAGATTGTAAAGTTCTGGGATGGGATAGGTATCCCCAAGTTTTTACTGTGAAAAGAAAAATCTATTTTTCACAGGAAGATTATGAAAACTATAAAGATTTTGATTATGTATCTCCAGATGCAAATATTCTCATTTACAAAAAAGAGTTTTTGAGTTCTTTAGAAGAAGATAAGATATATGATAATAAAATAGGGATATGGTATATAGATTCATAATATATTATATCCCTCTTCTAAAGCCTTAAGATCGAGATCTAAATACTTTTCTGGAATTTTTTCCTTCAAAACTTCCACAATATCCTCTTTTGTAAACGGAAGCTTCTCCCCTGCTTTGCATAATGCGCCGATCATGATTATATTCATTACTATCGGATTTCCAAGCTTTTTCGCTATCTTATATGCATCAAATCTGTAAACTTTGCAGTATGACTCCAGTGAACTGATAACTTTGTTCACATCTGGATACTCAGCCTGTCCTATTGACACCGTAACGGGAATAACAGGTTTTTCGTTTATCACTGCCACCCCATCCTTTTTCATAAACTTTACCTGTCTCAACGCTTCTACGGGCTCAAATCCCAAGAGATAATCGCATCTCCCCTCGGATACCAAAGCTCCGTACACATCTCCTATCCTGACATGCGATGTTACAGATCCTCCCCTCTGAGCCATTCCGTGAGTCTCGCCTATCCTTACCTTATAATCTTTATTCAAAGCAGCTTTTGCCAGTATCTGGGAAGCTAACAAGTTCCCCTGACCTCCAACTCCAGATATGATAATATTCGTTTCCATGAGATCACTATATTTTTTAAATAATGAAGTTTAAAAAAGGTTTGCTATTGCCTGTTGTTATTTTAAATAAATCCTTTTCTATCTTTCCTATAATTAAGAATCTACAATTATTAACCACAGGATATATAAATCATTTTGACTAAACTTAAGCATATCTTTATCAATCGAGTTATTGAATAGAGTAAAAAAGAAAATTCCGAAAATCTCTGATAAGGAATTGATCTCATTTTCAGAGGCTCTTTCAGAAGCAGGCATAACTCTTATGGGTCCTTTTGGAGCTTTACCGAAATTTTTCAAAGCATATAATGACACTATGATGGAGATAGCATACAGAGAGAAAACAGAGAAGATATCAAAAATAGTAAAGGAATTACAAGACATTACAGATGAAGATATAAAAAACATAAAGAAAATTATCGGAATTGAAGTTAATTTAGTCCAGTTTAGAGAATTTGCTGAGAATATTTTAATAAAAAATATTTTAAAAATTAAAAAAGAACTAAGAGCCGTAAAAGAAATCTCAGTAGAAGGAAGAGACTATTCTAAAGCTTTAATAGATTGGCAACTGTATAAAAATGGATTAATAGATAGATTACCTAAAGAGACTGAGGAAATAATATCAAAAAGGATTCGTCCAAAAGAAGACGAATTTTTTAGAAAAATATTAGTCAATTTAGAAAAATATGTTCAGAAATTCTACGAAGGAAAACTTAAAGAAGCTTATGAAGGGTTGCACGATCTCATAGATATCATAGAAAAAAAGAAAAAGAAACTAATCATAGAAAACAAAAATTCATTCGATTTACTGAAGGATAAATTGTTTGAATATTTATCTCTTATATATACACAAATCGGAGCAATGAAATTTGAAGAAAAAGAGTACAGAACTGCGATTGAATATCTTAAAAAGGGTTCAGAGTATGCTTTGTTTTCAAGCAACTTTTCATTACATATCGAGTGTTTATATGAGATAGGGGCATCTGAGGGAATGCGTGGGAACCACAAAAAGGCATTGAAAAATTTTAAAGATGTTCTTCCATTGGCAGAAAAATATAAAAAACAATCATTGCCTCGTGTCCTATTCAATATTGGAGTAGCAAAGACATTTTTAAAAAAACATGAAGAAGCGATCAAAGAGTACGATGAGGCAATTGATGTCGCAAAGAAAATAGATAAATTTGATACACTGGCAAGCGCCCATTATAACAAGGGATATGCTCTCACAAAACTCGGAAAACATGAAGAAGCGATCAAAGAGTACGATGAGGCAATTGATGTCGCAAAGAAAATAGATAAATTTGATACACTGGCAAGCGCTTATAATGGTAAAGGCGCTCTATTTGGCAATCGAGGACAACACAAAGAAGCACTTCGGTTCTTTGAAAGAGGAATGAAACATGCGAAGAAATCAGGTGACATTAATATTATAATAGAAACCTGGCAAAATATTTGTTTAGCTTTAAAGAATTTAGATATGAAAAACGAATTTGAAAAATGTAAGAAGGATTTGAATAATTTTTTGAGTAGATTGAAAAGATGAAGCTCAAAAGCTATTGCCGCTATGCAAAGTTTTATAAATACCTAAGAAAATTCTTGAACATGAGAAGTGATTTACTTTGCAATCCCCGATTCAGCTAAAGATGTGCTGGAAGCACTGGTAGAGAAGGATGGGGTATCTTCTAGAAGTATTGCTGAAAAAATAAATATGTCCAACAGAACTGTTAGATATGCTCTAAAAATTTTAAAATCTAGGGATCTCGTAATAATGAAAATTATTCTTGGCGATACGAGAAAGAGAATCTACACTATCAATAGAGAAGCTATGGAGAATGACAGAAACCTTTATAAATCAAAACTATAATCCTTAAAATGGTGAGGAAATGAAAGTACTCATAGCTACTTTAGGTATAGGAAAAGGAACATGGGGACATATAGGTCGTCTGATGCAGGAGGAGTGGGATAAAATAATCTTAATAAGCAACGAATGGACTAAAGAAAAGTTTACTCATGAAAAAGATGTGGACTGGATAATGGTAAACTCAAGAGATAGTATAGACAGCATGGTGGAAGAAATAAAGAAAAGTTTAGAGGATCCGGAAAATATCCACATGAACTTAATCTCTGGCAGTGGAAAGGAACATATGGCATTATTGATGGCTTTGAAAGATAAAGGATTGAAATATAATCTCTGCATTCTCGCAAAAGATGAGATGAAGATAGTTTAACTGGCGGAATTTTCCACCTTCGAAAAAGTTATATATCCATCTCGGCAACTTACAACATGAAGCAGGTACATATATTTGTCTCGGGTACTGTGCAGGGAGTCTTCTATAGATCCAATGCAAGGAAAAAGGCGAAAGAACTGGGGATAAAGGGATGGGTAAGAAATCTCTATGATGGAAGAGTGGAGGTTACAGCAGAAGGGGAGGAAGAGGATCTCAAAAAATTTATAGAATGGTGTAAAAAGGGACCGGAGTTAGCATTTGTTGAAAATATAGAAGTAGAATGGAACGAATATAAAGGAAAATATGAAGATTTTTCGGTGGTAAGATAATGAAAAAAATACTATCCCTTCTCTTGATAATTTTTTTAACAGGATGCACAGTAACAACTTTTGTCATTACCGACGCAAAATTATGCGCAGAGGTAAAGAATGGAAAACCCTCTGGAATAAGTACAAGTTTTCCGAACGCGGGAGCAGTGTGCTGCTGGCTTGAATACAAACATGCACCAGAAAATACCATAATGAAAGCAATCTGGTATTACGAAGGAGAAAAAATGTATGAAAAAGAGATAAAACTCCAGAGCACATCGGGAAGTATATGGTTCTCCATATCTTCCACTGAAAATGTTCTGCCTCACGGCAGTTATAAGATAGAGATCTATGTTGATGATCAATTAAAAAAAGAAATGGAGTTCTCTATAACTCAATGAAATTTTTCGGAGCTTTGGTGAGAATCTCTATTTTATTCTTCTTTATTAAGACGTCATCTTCTATTCTGACCCCGCCGTATTTTGGTATATAAATGCCAGGTTCTACGGTGAAGATCATGTTTTCTTCCAATGTCAGATCAACACTGGGGTGAAGTGAGTATCCATCATGCACAGCCAGCCCAATAGAATGTCCCAACGAATGAGTGAATCTCCCTTTATATTTTGTGGAATTTATGAAATTCTCTACTGCTTTATGTGCATTTCCTCCTTTTTCTCCTACTTTCACGTTCTCGAATCCTATATCCTGAGCTTTTAGTACAGTTTCATAAATTTCCTTTTGTCTTGCTTCGGCTTTTCCGAATACAAATGTTCTAGTTATATCTGAGACGTATCTTTTACGCCTCGCTCCGAAATCCAAAAGTACGTAATCTCCCTTCTTCAAAACTCTATTACCTGCTGTATAGTGCGGTTCGGCTGTATTCTCACCAAAGGAACATATATTCGTGAAAGAAGGCTCTGTAGCACCTTTTTTCAACATTAGATAAGTCATCTCTGCAGAGAGTTCGTATTCTTTAATTCCTTCTTTTATGTACGATTTTATTTCTTCACAAACTTCTGAAACTATATTACATGCTTTTCTAATCTTCTCTATCTCATCTTTTTCTTTTACAAGTCTTGCCTTTGATAATGCAGTAGAAACATCGATTATCTCAGCTTTTGTGATCTCTTTTAATTTTTTATATGAATCATAGCTCAAATTCTTTCCATTTATTCCTATTCTATCCACGTTGAGCTTTTTCTTTAAAATATCCTTTTTTTCTTCTCTCTTTTTAAAAATGTGCATTCTGTCCTTTTTCGCCTTTTTCGCACTCTCTTCTTCCAGGAGCGAAACTACCAGTTCTAAAGAATCAGGATATGCAAGAGCAGCGCATCCTTCAAAAAGCCCGGACTCAACACCTGTTAGATAAAAAAAGTTCATATCAGGATCAGATCCATTTTCTATATATATCAAATCTACTTCTTTCTCTAAATTTCCATAAATTTTCTTTAGTTTGGTGTTCATACAATACTAAAATCATGTTTCAATAAAAAGGTTGCTTAAATAGACACTCTTTACTGAGAAAGTGTTATACCGTTGGGATATTATTACCTATAAAATTTCATCTAACATCCGAAGCTGTTGAAGCAGGACTTGGACGGAGCGTAGCGAAGTCAGAGATGGAAACACTTTTAACTTAGTGGTAACTAATGAAACAAGAGGGAATACAATGACCATAAAAAAAGGAAATTACGTAGAAGTAGACTATACGGGCAAGTTAAAGGATGGAACCATTTTTGATTCATCTATCAAAGAAATCGCTAAAAAATCCAAGTATTACGACAAAAATCGTGATTATAAGCCACTCGGTTTTACGGTTGGAAAGAGAAAATTGATACCGGGTTTTGAAAATGGCGTCAAGGGTATGGAACTCGGTGAAAAGAAGAAAATTGAAATCCCGCCGGAAAAAGCTTACGGAAAAACAGGGAGCCATCCACTTGCTGGAAAAACCTTGATCTTTGAGATAGAGGTCAAAAAGATTGGTTAGCTACTGGGAACATATCGGCTTAAACGAAGTTTGAGCGTAGCGAGTGGTTTGGGTGAAGCAAGGAACGAAACCAGATATGCTGTGTTAGGCGAAGTTGCCGTCCACCCCCCATCTTCATCTGTCTGAAATCATCTTCCAATAATCTCTTATTTTGAAATATGCTTCTTTAGGTGTTCCATCTACCCTTACTAGGCCGGCATAACAACTCCATCCCGCTTCCCAATCAGTGGGGTCAATCTCTTCATATGTGATTTCTTGAAAGTGAAACAAATTAATTCCTATAATTTGGGTATCTTCAAACGCCAAATTTAATGTTTCATATAATTGGTTAGCTTGCCATTCTTCGGTATAGCCCTCATCGGGTGGAAATTCCCAACTCCAGTAATCTTGATACTTAGGATCCGTTCCTCCCGGATAAAAGACTTCCCAAATAAATATCTCTTTTCCCACTGATTTTAAATTTGTTAAAGCCTGCTGAAGATTATTAATGTCTCCATTTTGTAATGTTCCATAGTGATATTCAATTGCTACAACATCAAAATCGACACCCTCATTTATCAATTCTCGAACTCCATCAACTTCATAAATTGCATTTGGTGGCATCTGCTCATGCCAATCGGTCCAAGAGCCAAATGAAATTGCAATCTTGGCATCAGGGTCAATTACTCTCATCCAACTAACCTGCAATCCTATCCACCTTTTCCACATTTCTCAGGAAAAAGCATCAACATCGCCGCCCAAGTTTACTTCGAACCCTATCCACCACATATAAATGTCATCTTTGTATCGCGAAACAATTGCCTGCAATAGTTCCCTATACTGTTCTTTTAGTTGAAGGTTTGAATATTTGTTCTCTATCCAGCTTGGAATATCTCCTACCATAGAAAAATCACCATCACCAGTTGGTATGAATCCCGGTCCCATGTTGATTACTCTGTACTTATTCTTGTTATTACTGATAAAATCGTCAAGTTCATTCCAGTTGAATTGATTATCTGTGGGTTCAATTTCAGACCAAAAATAAGGAGGGGCGGTCCAATCCATATTTTCGTTTAATCCATTCTTCAACTCTATTGCGAAATCACTCCCCAGGATTTGTCTATGTCCTACTTCATCAACATGAAATATAAAAGGCAGTGAAGTCGCTTTGCCATCCTCTCCATTATCAAACAAATCGTAAGAGGTTAAGATTAAGCTGAAAATAACCAAGGATGTCAAAATCATAATGATAAGATACTTCTTTCTATACATAGAGGTGGCCTCCGTTATACATTGGCAATTGCAGATAACTTCGTTATATCCGACTATATCGCATATAGTTTTATATGATCTTTTTTATAAAATTTCCTTTCATTCTTTATTACCTTCTATATAACTCAAAATTTTATAAAGCAGTTTCCCCGCAGTTATCGACGTTTTATCTTCTCTTCTCGAACAGACCTCGCATATATCGAATCCAAGGATTTCATTTTTCTGTACTATCTTCTTGATGATCTCAATGCCTTCAGAAAAACTCATCCCTCCCGGGACATAATTTCCTACATTTTCAAGATCGAAAACGTCCATATCAATTGTCAGATATACCTTTTTTCCTTCTGGAATATCATTTTTTATATTTGAATTTTTTAAGAACTCGTACTCTCCTTTACTCGCTTCTCTCGCTCCTATAATATGTTCCTCTATACCAAGTTCATAGATCCTCCTCATTACGCAGGCATGAGATAATCTATCGCCCAGATAGTTATCTCGCAAATCAAAATGAGCATCTAAGGAAACAACAGCTTCAGGTGTTATTGTCTTTACTATTGGATATGTTATGGAGTGTTCTCCTCCAAGAACGATTGTTTTTTTCCCCGAAAACTCTGCTATCGTTTCTTTTATTCTTTTTACGTTCTCTTCCATACTTCCTGGAACTATGTGAAGATCCCCCACATCGTGAAGCTTTATCTTTTTAAGATCGATTCCAGTCTCCATATCAAATGTTTCAAGGTCAAAGCATGCTCTTCTTACCGATGATGGTCCAAATCTCTGTCCGGAAAGAAAAGAAGATGTAGAATCCAGAGGAACCCCTAACAGAACAAACTCAGAATCCTTGAAATCCGAGTTATCCAGAGAAAAAAATATTTTAGATGCATGAAGAAACATCACTCTTTAACCCTCACTATTTTTATTCTTCCAAGAGTTTCCCAGTACTCCACATTTGCTCCTTGCCTGACCTCTCCCTCTACCTCATCAGGATCAGGTACTGGAACCTCAAATGTTTCATAAGTCTCCATATCCATTAACTGAATATTATTGTTTATTATAGCCGTGATCATCCCACTCTTTTTGTCTATAATTGGAACTTCTATCTTTGCATCTACAGGTTTTACAATGCTTCTCCTCTTGTTGTCGAAGATGCCTCTTGCGTCTATCCTTGATTTTGCACTCCCGTGCTTTCCTGGCGCCGATGTTTGTATCTTTTCAATTTTGCACGGTTCATTGTCCATAATAATGTATCTTCCCTCTCTTAATGCTCCTACTCTTTCAGGTTTTTTATCGCCCATGATATTCTCCTCTTTTTCTTTTAATAAAAATGTTATTGTTTTTCTATATATCTCAGAAGTATTTTTATATCTGTTCTTAAAGTTGGGTCTGCCTTTTTCTCATACTCTTTTAATGTTTTTATTGCATCTTCTTTAGATTTCCCCTCTAAGCTTAAAAGGATTTTTTTTACTTTTTCCAGATAGACTATGTGCGGAACCGCTTCTTCATATATCTCCAGAAGTTTCCTAGATAACATTTTCAATCCTATCCAAAGCTTCTTTTATTTTTTCAATACTCGTTGCAAATGATACTCTCACAAAACCTTCTCCATTATCTCCGAAGGCATTTCCTGGTATTACAACGACTCTGCATTTTTCAAGTAAGTACTCTGAGAGCTGAGAAGAACTCATACCCGTAGATCTTATATTTGGATAACAGTAAAAAGTTCCCTCTGGGAGTATCGTTTTTAACCCCGCATCATTCAATCTTTTAACAACATAATCCCTTCGTTTCCTGTACTCATTCACCATTCTCTCCACACATTTCTGATCCGATCTTAAAGCTTCATAAGCTGCTTCCTGTGCAGGTGCATTCAAGCATGCCGCTGCATATTGATGTATCCTCAACATGGGTGTTATATACTCTCTTTCTGCAACTGCAAATCCAACTCTCCAACCTGTCATGGCATAAGTTTTTGAAAATGAGTTTGTAATAACAGTTTTGTCATAATATTTTTTAAAGCATTGAGGTTTATAATCGTAAACTATTTTCTCATATATGTCATCACTTAAAAGGATAATATCACTATCCTCGCAGATTTCGGAGATACCTTTGTAGTCTTCTTTCTTTAAAACCCCTCCCGTTGGATTATTCGGGTAACACGTTATAAGCATCTTCGTTTTCTTAGTTATTTTTTCATTTACATCTTCAGGCATGAGCCTGAACTCGTTTTCTTCTTTTATGGGCACTCTAACAGATTTTGCTCCTGTCATTGCTGCATCATTTATATAGCATGGAAACGCTGGATCGGGGACAATGACCTCGTCTCCTTCATCTATTAAAGCCTGAAATGCCAAATAGACGGCTTCGTAGGCGCCTATGGTCATTAAAATTTCATTTGTATCTATTTCCAGCCCGTATTCTTTCTTATATTTCTCAGAAACAGCTTCTCTGAGTTTTAAAATTCCAAGATTTGAAGTGTATTTCGTTTTTCCACTTTTTAAAGCCCTTACAGCAGCGTCTTTTATAAATTGCGGTGTATCAAAATCAGGCTCACCTATTCCTAAGGAAATCACATCTTCCATCTTAGAAGCTTTCTCAAAAAGCTCTCTGATCTTTGAAGGCACTACATTATGAACTCTTTTTGCTACCATCATATCACCTCTAGAACCTCAAAATCCAAGATAATTTTGTTTTGAATAAATACGACTACTCCTTCTTCTATAGTTATACTCACCTTAACAACTTCTTCATCGTCCAAAACGATCTTCTTTTTTACATACTCCTGGGCAACGTTTGGATAAATCTTTGTTTTGTACTCCATATCCTTATACGTTATTATATACAGGTCATACTCTTCAAGAGAAGGATACAGCGGCGTTATTCTTATCGTCAGTTCATTATCTCTGTAATCTAAATCTATTATAATTTTGTCTTCTTTCTGAAGTTCTTCCTCTATGGCTTCTCTGTAATTACCTGCAACACCCTCATATCCTCCTACAGTCTCGTGCGTGCCGTTGAAATATACCGTAGGGTATCCAGCGAAGGTATAATACTCAAGTCTCTCTTCTGAAATTGGTCTTTTCATCGAATCGCCGGGATGATACTGTATACAAAATATTTTTTTCTCATATTCTTCTTTCATTTCCTCTACAGCTTCGTCTGCATAATGGCATGGCTTACACCATGTAGCTGTGAAGAACTCTGCAAAAACTCCTTTCTTTAAATTTTCTGTTTTGACACTCAATTCAACATTTTTTTCAATTCCAGACTCGGATGTAATCTTAACTTTGAATGATTTGTCTTCCTGTACACTGTAAATAGTCAGTTCCAGAATATAGTTCTCTTTTGCATCTAATTCTGTCTCATTTTCTGAAAGAAGCCCTTCCTCAGTTTCAAAATAATATTTATCTCTCGAGTTTCCGGTATTTGTTATCTCCATGTTGAATATAACGTCATAGTTCTGAGGTACATATTTCTCAGGCTCCAGACATCTTATATGAAAATCGTAATCCTTTTTTATTGTTGTTTTAAGGATTATCTCCTTTTCTTCTGCATTTTCAGGGATTATTCTTAAAGAAACTCTTCCTTCTTCCCCACCTTCTCCTGTAAGTGATGAAATTACGTATACCCCAATATTCTTTGTTTCATTCTTTTCCAGAGTAAACTTATCCTCGGATAGAGAGGCTTTCCATTCCTCGGGCAGGTTTTTTTCCAAGATTAAAGAATATGAATCTTTCTCTCCAGTATTCTTTAGACTCACAGAGAACTCTGCTGTTTTCGAGGCTTCGATCTCTAATTCTTTTTCTCCTGTCAACGTATAGCTGTATACTTTTTCCTGCACAATTGCTTTTACATAGAACTCTTTTTTATAATCTATTTTGTCTCCTAAAACAAGAAATCTTATTTTTCCTTCTTCTTGTTCATCATAATCGGGTGTAACTGTAATCAGAACATCGATATTTTCTCCATTCTTCATCGTATAATTTGTATGATCTAAAAAACAGATGTCGTTAAAGCAAAAATTAGCCTCCCAACCGTCAGACATTTCTTTTTCCAGTCTAAAGATAACGTTTTGTTCGGAGTTTAAATTTTTTATAGTTAATATAAAAGAAGCATCTCCAGAACTGAGTTCCTTTGTATCTTCAGAAAAATGAAAATTAATCTCTGGTTCTTTATTAATCCACGATTCTTCGATCTCTGGAGAAATATATAAATATCCAAGCATGAACAAGCACAAAATGACAGTGGATGTTAGATACTTTAAGAACATGCATCCCCCTCTATATCCTCAATAAGATCTTTTGCTATATCTGTATTGATGCTCTGGCATCTTAATTCCCGCAACACCCTTTGGAAAGAATATCTTTTTAAAAAAGGATACTTTTTGTGGATTTTTCTTAAAAAATCGCATCCGAAGCCATTAGGATACTCATTCGTGATCTCGATATGATCATTCTTATTCAGCGAAAGCATCGCAGGTATGTTGAGTCTGTACATATCGCTGACTTTTATTATAGAATGAGATCCCACGGATAACATATCTCCAAATCCAATAAATTTATAACTTCCATTTCTTGCAAACTCGTATATCTTCCGCGTTATAAATTTCTGGCATCTTCCGCATGGATGAAAACGCTTATTCTCAGCTTCGTTCAGTATATTTTCATAGTAACTGTCATAGATAAAATGAACTTTAATATCATTTTTTTCACAGAATTCTTCTATGGGATCTCTGTTTGACTCGGATATTAAAAATGTTACAGCTTCGGGGTTTAGACAGAACTCTTTTGCTATGAGCAGAGTAGCCTTGCTGTCAATCCCACCTGAAAAAGCTATCAGTGTCTTTCTACTCTCGTAAAACTCATGCTTTTTACCAAGCCTGTACTCGAGGATGGGTTTTATGTATCTGTTAAGATCTGGATCGTTATACCTCTTCAACGTTTTTAACGAGTTCTGAACTCGATATACATCTCTAAACTCTCTGGCAGTTTTCATAACCTCCCCTCGTAATACTTATATACATCGATCGCTCCTATCGTCGGTTCGCAGAGTCCATCATAAACCTCCTGAAGAATTTTTTTAAAAAAAGTATCATTCTTTAACCTTATACATCTATCCTCTCTTTCCACAAGATTTTTTCTTTCCCATCTGCTCAGCCAGAAAAATTTTGTTGGATTGAGCAGTATTACTTCGTCATATGTTATGTCCTCATCGAAATCTCCGAATATTATGGGAATCTCATTTTCTCTTGCGTATTCTAATGCTTTTTCCATCGTTATTTCTCTGCATTGATCACAGTCCTGAATTTTTTCCTCGATGACTATAGATTCATGATCTCTGATGATATTTGGATACGTCAGCCTGACAGTTAATATTACCGGATCGAATCCCAGAATTTTCGATAGTAGGACGGAATGAAGATTCCTGCAGGGTATTACCAGAGATTTTCCTTCTATAGGAAAATTTATCATTTCCCCTTTTAAGTCAAGCTCATTTTCTAAATATTCTTTTAATTTTATAGACACTGGGTCTTTCTTTAACTTTTGTAGATTTTTTTTAAGTATCTCTCTTTTTTTCAGTAGATCGGGATAGGATATTACCGTTATATAGCCAATATTGAGCTTTTTTCTCAACTCCCCTATTATCCTACTACTTCCAATCATATTACTCTTGTCAGCTCTGTCTTCAGCTATTATATAAAGAGTATCTTTTTTTTCGCTGTATACTGTCTCTCTTATCTCTGGTATTATCCTTGGAAATCCAAATTTACTTCTGATTGAGATAATATCCTGCAATATCTTGTCCTTGCTGAACATTGTTGTTTATTCTCTGTATTATCTATAAAAAGTTTTGGTTGGGTATCTTACTTAACGATCTCTGTTGCCATTTTTAAAGTACGATCCGCAAGAAATTCCAATCTTCTCTGGATTTCTCTTTCGTTTGTCAATCCTCCGAAAAGGTTTTCAGTCTCGAAGCCAGCGTTGTTAATAATCTCGAAGCTAGCTACCTTTCTCTCCATACCCTTTACTTCATCAGCCATAATGGATGGTGTCCATTGGGTAGGTACCAGTAGACCAATGAGGGGCAGCCAAAATAACTGCACTGACAACAGAGTCCTTCTTTTTCGTAGCTTCTTTGTAAAATGCTTGCGCTCTTTGACTGAAAGCTACCCAAAGAGCCGGTGGTAAACCTCCATAGTTTGGAACAAAAAGGAGCAGGATATCAGCCTTCCATGCCTCCTCCCAAATCTTTCTCACATCATCATTTATAGGACAAGGTGCATCGACACCTTTTTTTGGATCATATCGCTGTACGCATTCATAGGCACAGTTTTGACAGGCAGTAATCCGATAATCGTAGAAGTTCACCAACTCTGTCTCGACACCTTTACGTTTCAGTCTATCGAGCATGAATCTTGCGAAATCATAACAGTTCCCATGCTTTCTAGCACTGACAACCAACGCAATCACTTTCATAAAATCACCTTATCTTTTATCTTGTTATGATACTTCTTAAGAGTTTCTATTGAGTATTTGTAAAATGTACGTTCGAATCTTTTGCTCTCTTTACTTTTCTTCAATTGGTGAAAGTAACTTTTCACTCACGTTATGCCCAGATATCCATGCACATTTTTAATAATTTTAGACATTTTCTCTGATATCTTGGAAGATTCCCTCACGATTTCATAAACACAGTTTTCAGAGAAGTCAAAAACAAGAATGTATCTGTTTTCATTGAATATACCTATAGTCGGCGAGTAGAGTTTATATCTCAATATGGGATGTTCTCTCAGGATGCGGTCTTTTCTTTTTTCTCCTATATATCTGAGAATACGGCCGATCATATAATTAAGAAATAAGAAAATAACGAAAAGCAATACTACGTATGGTAGAAATACTATAAAATCGTCTTTATAATATTGTACCTTTAAAAAATCGAATGATAATATGAAAATAACTAAAAACCAAAAATCCCATCTATTATAAAAAAAATCTATACTATCCATGCTATAATATATTTTTGTATTCTCTTTATTATATCGTGATCTAAATGTTTCCAGTAAATTGATCATGTTCTCCAGATTCTCTATCAAGATTTTCTTCTCTGTATTTACTGGAATTGATTTTTCCCACCGCTCATTGCAAATGAGAAAGAAGAATGCAGAGAAAGAGCACGCAAGAAACATGAAAAAGAACATGATCCCTCCGATATGGCTACCAGCAGCAACAAACAATATGCCTCCGATCACTCCACTGGAGGTAATCATCCACTCTCTTCTTGTTGCAGATATGAACTTTTCTCCTCTTCTCTGATTTATGGAGTATATTGTCCATAACATTAAAAGAGATACAAAAAACACAAAAAAAAGACACAGTAATCAGATCAAATCCCTTCATTGTATACAGAGAGATTACACTTAGAAGGGCAAATACTATCCCTACCACAATGCCAAGCATAATTATAGACAGTTCTTTGTAACTCCTACCCATACCAAAGAATCTATTGTTCATTTTAAAAAGTTTTCCATACCACAA